>SDBV01000666.1_pt1 | contig 49705 bp, 36 predicted proteins | sample 2277081 | NCBI WGS metagenome assembly SDBV01 (sample SAMN10402039, study PRJNA504765) | marine sediment metagenome | isolation source: marine sediment core GS10_PC15, 223 cmbsf | place: Arctic Ocean: Southern Knipovich Ridge | collected 2010
CGGACCTTCCTGCCATACCGATCGCAACGATTCACTAGCGTCGTTGGAGTACAACAATTTGCCCTCGGCCGAGAAACGCAGAACGGGGGCGGGATTTTCGCTCGGAAATTTCGCCAGGGCCAAGACCTCTTCTTCATTCCGCTTGCGTCGGATGACGTTCGCAGTAAGAAGCAACAGGAGGAGCACAAGGGCTGCGAAGGCTGCAATCACTCGCCAGATCAGGTTCCTGTACTCTCCGTAGAACGAGAAGGGCCGGTAGAGAATCGTGCTGCCTTCCGGCAGGTCATGCTCCCGGATATCCCAGCGGCTGAGTTGCCGACTGTCGAACATGTACGGGTTGACGCTCTCGATCACGACGGGAATGTCGGTGGGTCTTTCACCGTTCAGTATGCGGACGACAATTTCCGCAGCCATGCGGCCATGGGGCCGGCTGTTGAGAACCTTCCCACCAACGATACCTTTGCCTAAGTACATATCGATGATGCCATAGACGGGAACGGTGGAGCTTTCAGAGATTCGTGGGCCTTCCGTCTCCGGGGCCAGGAACGCCCCCGTCTTGTCCCGCAGCCAGACGGTCAGCAGGACTATGCTGTCGGAGTCAAGCTTCGCCAACTTTGCCAGCAGTTCGTCGTGAGTCAGATCCTCGCCCTTGAGGTATTCAAAATGCAGGTCTTTGTACTGTGCGGCGACGGCGGCGACGGCGCGCCGCTGGCCCATGCCGGTTGGCGTGTCATCGACAATGACGAAGACCTTCCGTGTTTCGGGATGAAGCTTCATAGCCAGGTCGATCGTTGGCTTGATGTCGAGAACTTCGACCAGACCGGTGAACTGATCTCGCCCAGCCAGCAGCGAAGGATGATAGTCGTTGACCCCGCAGAATACGACGGGTACCCCTCGGAAGACATCCTCGTGGAGCTTCATCACCATCCGCAGAGCGTTGTCGTCGGTGGTGATGATCGCGTCGAGCATGACATCCTTGTACTTGAGCCGGAACATTCGGCTGAGCAGGTTGATGTATTCCCCCTCGAAGACGATTCGCTTGGTGTCCAAGTACTCGACGTACAGTTCGAGGTCATCGATGGCGGAGGTAAGCACCTCGAGGGCGCCAGCAATTTGTGCGTCGGTCCACTCGAACTCCTTGTGGTAGGAATTAACGATGAGTATCCGCCGCGGCTGGGCGGACTGTGCCACAGCGGCCGGGGGCGCAAGCAGGCATACTGCCACCAGCACGGCGCCGACACGCATGAGGGCAAGTGGCGACAGGCAACATGTGTCGCCCCGGGCACTGCCAAGCGCGGCTTCGTATCTTTGCATAGCGTCTTTCCTTAACCAACCGGAGTCGTGGTATGTCTCCATCGGCGTTCCAGATAATACCAATCCTCCCACTATAATATTAGCCCTCTCACCGGCTTGGGCAATGGACGGACCTGCCGTTTCCGCACTGGGGCCGACAGCGTCGGGAGGCAGGCACTGGCAGGAGCAACAGCACACGAAAACGCTGGCGGTGCTGGCGCTCGGCGGTCTGGTGTTGATGCGCCGGAAGTAGCCTCACAACGAGCACTCACACGGGCGGGCTTTTCGACATAACGTCGAAATGCTCGTCCTTTCTTTGCCCAACCACTTTCAAAAATCGGTTACATGTTGGAGTAGTTAATTCAATAGCAGTACCCCGCCCCCTTGGGGGGTGAAGGGGGGTCTCTTCCTTGTCATTCAGTGTATTAGAATTCTCTAAGCCACTTTGTTTGATTCCTTGAGGAATTCCCTGTTCCTCAGGAGATCGGGCCTTAGAATCGCTGTGAGCCTGTCTAGTTACTGTGTTGGATTGGTTCATTGTGGAGCCAGACTGTGCCCGCAGCGGTCTGTTCAATACAACTAATTCAATAGTAGGTTGGTAATATACTTGTTAGGCGGGGTTGGCCTTTCAGGAATGACATAAGATAGGCATTGTTTTTGATTATCAATAGGTTGTGTCTTGGTTAGTAGAGGGTTTATTTCAACCCTGTCTTTGACGCGTTGACCATTGCCGCAATACCAGCCTTGACGGCTTCCGACAGGTTCGGCCATGAGTCGATGAGCCTTTGCAGATCGGGGTCGATTTGGGGTGAATCGTGGGAATCTGCACCGGAATCTGCACCACCCTTTTGCGAATTGGCTGTTTTTCCTGAGGTTTTGGCCGGTTGTTCGAGTCCCCTTGGGGTAGTGCTGGCGGCCACTCAAGTTATGGGTGGCCGCCTTGTTTTATATAGATGGGCTTTTCTTGTTCTGTCTAGATTTTGGACCTAAAATTGGACCAAACCCGATCCAGCTTTTTATCTTGCCACAGATCAGCCCCTTGCTACAATAACAGTGTATCAAACCCACGATGGCCCCGGCCGGAAGGCGGCTATCGCCATATTTTGTCGTTTTGTAATGCCCTCGAGTGTCACCAGCCTGCATTTCACTATATTTTGCAACCCGATCCCACCGGAAATCGATGGTCGCGCCCGTGAGTAAGCGATTTTTCTAATGAGTGTCTAATTGAGCGGTTTTTCTAATGAGTGCCTCAGCCCGCGGCCCGCTCCACTGCGCGCTAGAATAGTGGGTATGAGACTGCTCCCGGAACATGGGGCAATTGGAGGTGCGATCATGACAGTGGCGATCAGCGGCGGGCGTATTGCGGAATTGCTCGGCCAAGAGGCAGAAATACTGCTTAACTATGAGGCGAGAGGTTTCGACCGTAGTCAATTGCATCTGCCAGGCCCGGATTTCATCGATCGAGTGGTCGCTGGGACCGATCGCTCCCCGGCCGTGCTGCGGAACTTCAGCGCGATCCTGAACCACGGGCGACTGGCAGGCAGCGGCTACGTCTCGATCCTGCCGGTCGATCAGGGCGTAGAGCATTCTGCTGGTGCAAGTTTCGCGTCGAATCCGTTGTACTTCGATCCGGAAAACATCGTAAAACTGGCGATCGACGGCGGCTGCAACGCAGTGGCCAGCACGTTGGGCGTGCTCGGATCAGTCAGCCGAAAATACGCACACCGAATCCCCTTCATCGCCAAGCTCAATCACAATGAGTTGCTGACCTACCCCAACAAGCACGACCAGATATTCTTCGCTCGAGTCGAGCAGGCATTCGAACTCGGAGCGGTTGCGGTGGGCGCGACGATCTACTTCGGCAGTTCGCACTCCTGCCGGCAGATACAGGAAGCCTCCGAGGCGTTCCAACACGCCCACAAACTGGGTATGGTGTGCATTCTGTGGTGCTACCTTCGCAACCCCGCCTTCAAGACGCGCGAGTGCGACTATCACGCAGCAGCCGACCTGACCGGCCAGGCGAACCATCTGGGCGTGACGATCGAGGCCGACATCATCAAGCAGAAACTGCCCACGACCAATCGCGGCTACGAGGCGTTGAAATTCGGCAAGACTTCCCCTTTGGTCTACGACAAGCTAACCGAAGGGAACAATCCGATAGAGTTGGCGCGGTATCAACTGGCCAACTGTTACATGGGCCGAGCCGGGCTGATCAACTCCGGCGGCGCCAGCGGTGAAGACGACTTCCGTGACGCGGCCCGCACGGCCGTGATAAATAAACGAGCGGGTGGAATGGGCCTGATCTCTGGACGAAAGGCCTTTCAGCGGCCAATGGCGGAAGGCATTCGTCTGCTGAATTTGATCCAGGACGTCTACCTCGACGACAAAATCACTATCGCCTGAGAGCGGCCGCGAGGTTGATCAAGCGACTGACGTCAGCTGATAACCACTGACCCCGTAGCTTCGAGCAACTGCGGAGCGGTAAGTTCGGCTATGTCCAATTCGCCTCGCATGCCGTTGATCCAGCTTGCCATCGCATCGACTGGGTCTCCGTCGAGCTGCGTGCCGCGTGACGAAAGAAGCATTTCGATAGTCTCGGCCGGTGATCGGCCCTCGTGATAGACACGGTCTGAACTGATCGCATCGAACGCGTCGGCCACTGCGAGAATTCTGGCGCCAAACGGGATCTGCGAGCCGGAAATTCCGTCCGGGTATCCCAGGCCGTCGTAACGCTCGTGATGATGGCGAACGATGGGCATCTCGCGTTCGAGGAACCGCATCTGGCCGAGGATATGCGCCCCGATCAGGCTATGCTGTTCCATGATGGCCCGCTCTTCGGGCGTGAGTTTGCCTGGCTTGCGAAGAATCGCGTCTGGAATGCCGATTTTTCCCACGTCGTGGATCATTGCCGCACGTCGGATCACTTCGATCTCTCGCGAATCGATTTGCATCGTCTCGGCGATGACGACCGCGTAACGCATGACGTTTTCGGAATGGTTGCGGGTGTAGGTGTCGCGGGCTTCGATCGCATGCACCAGGCCCCAGATACTCTGGACGAACATATCCTTCGACTGGGTTGACATCTGGGTGATCCGGTTTTCCAGCGATTGAATTCTCTCGGTTTCCAGCAGGCTCGCCTGTTGGGGATGCTCCATTGCCTTCTGCCAGGTTTCAATGCGGTTTCTACCGATTTGCTTCGCGCGATACAACGCCAGGTCGGCACGGTGGACCAACTCGGTCGGACTGGCCGACACATCGCCGGGTTGTTCGACCACGCCGGCGCTAACCGTAATCGGCCGATCCATAATCTGGTCCGATGATTCAACCTTGCATCGAATGCGATCCAGTACGGTCACCGCATCTGCAAGGCGCGTTTCCGGCAGCAGAAGAACAAATTCATCACCGCCGTATCTGGCCAACACGTCACCGACGCGAATAATCTCCAACGATATTTTCGCCAGATTGACCAGCGCCTGGTCGCCTCCGCCGAGTCCAATTTCGTCATTGACGCGTTTGAAGTTGTCCACGTCTATCATCGCCACGCAGAACGGACGATTCGATCTTCGGCTGCGAGCGCATTCGTCTTCTATTTTCTCGTCGAACAACCGTCTCGTGCCAACTCCGGTCAACGAGTCGGTCATCGAACTTTCGCGAATCATCTGGTAGCGCTTGGCGTTGGCTAGATTGACGTTCAGTATTTCGCCCACCAGCCGCCCTTTGTAGTCGATTAACCCTCTGGCATCGTCGGCCGAGGAATCCAGCCCGCACATGCATACCCATCCGCCGACCTCATGCACATGGGCCTGGCTGTCCAATCCGGCCATGTCCAGAGGGATTTTGAGCATCGCACCGCTGCAATTGGTTTCGTCGCAGGCTTGGCGGGCGTCTTCACAGAAAATGTGCGTCTTGCCTTTCAGTCGTTGGCGCCACTCATCGGATTGCATTTTCCTCTGCGGGCAGACGCACTCGTTGCGACGAATCAGCGTGTCGCCCGCCGACGATGTCTCCATGCCCGCCAGGCAAAGCACGGCCTGGCTTGCAGAAAACATTCGGGGCACTTCCCGCGTGATCATGTTGACCACGTCGTCGAAGTCGAGACGTCGCAGGCACGTCGAGAGCATGGCGACCTGCTCGGCCGCAGCCTTCATCGAACGGTCGGCACGCATTTGCGACTCGATTGCATCGCGGCTGGAAATCATCCCCACCGCAACATCATCAAGCACGACCGGCAAATGGCGAACGTGTGCATCCGACATGATCTTCTCGGCTTCGATCATCGGCGTGCCTGGCGAGACGCTGATTACACGATCGCTCATAATCTCGCCAACCTGTGCGGCGTGTGAATCGGCCGGGCTGACGGCAAGTCGGCTGACGATATCCCGCTCGGTAATTACACCGATGATCTTGCCGTCAGGATCGTTCACCACTAGACAACTGACGTTATGCTCGCGCATGCGGCAGGCCGCCTCAGCAACGGTCGCTTCGGTGGACGTAGAGATCACCCGCGGATTCAACGCGGATTCGGTCATTGTTTTAACGCATTCTTCCATACGCACTAACGAGAATACGGCGACTCGGACGAGGCTCGCCAAATACTCTCCTCCTAATTCGGTATCGACTGATAAGAGGCCCCAGTTTCGTTACTTCCGAAACCTTTCGCCCCTAGTACCCTGTAACAGGTATTTTGCCGACATCTGCTTGCGGCGACAGCTTGTCTGTCTGCGTCAGAAAAGCTCGACATATTCAGCGAATATGCCATCGCTTTTCTTCCTTGCATCCAAACCGCCGGCGCATCGCACCTATCCGCCAGACTCCCTGTTACAGAGTACCAGCGCAGAAAAACGCGACGGAGTTGGCCGCTCCGCCGCGTCGGTATATTTAGAGCGTTTCACGTTTGAAATATCGTAGAGCCAACGCCGCGAGGACGAGGCTGGCAAGGAGTGCGAAGCAGGCAGTCGATGCAGCAAGACAACGCCAGCCGAGCCGCAGCAAGTTGGAATACGACAGGTCAAACGTGAACTGCTCAAGATGGCTCAGGTTCTTACGGCAAATTTGTCAATCATTCGCTGCAAGCTGGCCGAGCGCCCGCCCGTCCGGGCATACCAGTCTTCCATGGCCTGGATCATCTTGGCCTTGCGATCCTGACAGCCCGGGTCGTCCCAGAGGTTCGCGTGCTCCCCGGGATCGTTCACCAGGTCATACAGTTCGCCGTGATCGCATCCGTTGTAGTAGACCAACTTCCAATCGTGGCCGCGGACCATGACGATGTGCTTTTCTTCGCAGAAACTATATTCCTTGCCCGTGAACGATGCGTCGCCTTTGAGCATCCCCAGGAATGACTCGCATTGATAGTCTGCTGGCGCTTCCAGGCCGGCCATGTCGAGAATCGTCGGGCCGATGTCGAACAATTCGACCATCTGTGTGGGCCGGGCCTTTTCAAAATATTTCGGCCCCCATACAAGCATCGGCACGCGGGTGATGCTATCGTACATGAACCACTTGTAGATCATTTCGTTATCGCCCAGCGCATCGCCGTGATCGCTCAGGACGATGACAATGGCGTCTTCGAGCAATCCCTTCGCATCGAGACGATCGAGAATCTTGCCGACCCATTCGTCGATGAGCGTCACGCCCGCATAATAGGCGGTCCGCATGCCTGCAATGCGCTCGGGCGTTGCGTGAGACATGCGAATGGTGCTCTCGGACTCTTGGGTTTCGAATGCTTCCATGAATTTCTGCTGCTCGGGTGGCTTGGTCTGCAGTTCGCCCGCAACCGCATTGGGCTGGGGAATGTCGCGCCCGGCGTACATGTCCTTGTAACGCTGCGGCGGATCGTACGGATCGTGCGGGCCGGCCCATCCGACGTGCAGGAACAACGGGCGATCGTCGTCTCGCTCGTCGAGCCAATCGACCACAGTCTGGCCGAGGAACACGTCTTCATGGAACTTCTCTTCGAGAGGAAAATCAACGTCGCCCAGACGATCGTAAAAGTCGGGCATCGACGTCGGGTAATCGAGCGGGCGTTCCAGGCCATGATCGGCGAGATATTTGATCCACGCGTCTACGTGAATCTGATCGGGCGGGTACGGCTCGTTCTTGTTTTCGCAGACGACGCGACTTTCGAAGCCGCACGGCGACAGCCAGGGTTTGAGATGCATCCCGCCGAAGCTGGCTGTCTGATAGCCGGCCTGGCGGAGGCATTCCACCCAATTGCCCTCGCCGTCCCAATGGCTGACGTTGGTGAGGATATCCAGCTGATGAGCGTACTTTCCGCAGAACATCGCCGCCCGGGCGGGCATGCAGCATCCGCCCTGGGTAAAGCAGTTCTCGATCCACACGCCCTCTCGGCCCAGCTTGTCGAAGTTGGGCGTGATCATGTGATCGTTGCCGGTAAAGCCGAACGTGTCGGCCCGCTGCTGGTCCGGCACGATAAGGATGATATTCGGGCGTTTTTGTGGTTTTGGATCGCTCATATTTACTCCTGTCGCCGGTTCTGGAAAGGGTGAGCCTAAAGCCCTCCCAATGAACTGTCAACCGCCGCAACATGCATTATTTCGGTTGCAGGCAAAGTGCTTGCTCGCGGCCGCCACATAGAGGCATAGCCTACGTGCTGGATGGAAGGCCTTGCTCGCGAGGCGCCCCGGCAGCAACAGTCGCCGTCTAACACAGTTACCTTCGGCTAGAACTCCGTGAGTATTGTGTGTACTTTGGAACAAACATGTTGGCGGGGGATTCGGCTGTCCCATCCCCCTGACTGGGAACTTGCCGTCGCCAGCGGACCTGGAAAACCAGGCCAGCTGAGCTTCGCCGATCGCCACGCTCATCGTCTGGACATTCGCTGGTGGCCGCTGAAGTACGTGCCCAACATGGAATTGATGCTCACCCGGCACAAACGACGCACCCACAAGGACAAGGCCGACTGGGCCGACCTGAAGACCGCCCCCGCCCGATGGCAGGGAGTGGTCCGCAAAGCCGACGGAATCACGACCGTTCACGCCGGGCGATTCTTCCAGCAGGCAAAACTGCTGGAGCGTCTGCGCGGCTATCGGCAAATGCGATTGGATGAAGCATGGCTGTGCCCGATCGAACAGCAGGTGTACTATGCAAACTACATCGAACTCCGCCGGGACGAAGATATCTCCCTGCCGAAGCACTGGCTTGTTCGATGCTGCCGGCGCTCGGCTGCGATTGAGGCAGTGGGTGCCTCCGGATGAAACACAAGAATCGAAATAACGAGAGCGCCCCTACAAGCCGGACGATCTGCTGCGAGCAAAACCATTTCCAAACGAATCCATGACGGTTGACGCCCTCCGCGACGGAGGAGCGCTCGTAAAAGTGCCTCCCCGCCGGCCTCGCTGGATGACCCCGCCGATCAGCTGGGTGCTGCCGTTTTCGCCCGAACGCCGGGTCCAACTCGATGCGATCGGTGCTGACGTCTTGAATCTGTGCAACGGCGCGCGCCGAGTGGAGCAGATCATCGAATCTTTCGCCTCGGCCAACAAATTGACATTCCGTGAAGCCCGAATCCCGGTGACGCAGTTTCTGCGCCAACTCACCGAACGCGGACTGATCGCAATCGTTGCTTCGTCCAAGGCGGGTCGAACGTCATGAAAACCCTCGAAGTCAGGGATCAATATCGCCTGTCGTTCGGCAAATGCGTGGAGCTTGTGCTCAGCGGGATCAGGTTCCGCCTGTTCCGCGCGGCCATTACGGTCACGATCATCGCACTGGCGGTTGCCTTCCTCATGTCGATGCTCACCGAAAGCCTCACCGCCCGCCGGGTAGCTCTCGAACTGGGCACGCGCACCGCACCGCAGCGACTGCTGGTGTTCTGGGTGGGCAGGCTCTCGGCGGAGCTGACCGACAGGCAACTTTCCGAGCAACTCTCCTTCGCCCGACCGGGCGACGACCGCTGGCGTGAATTCGGCCAGTGGGGCTCGCTCGATGAGGCGCGACTGGCCAAGCTGTCGGCCCTAGCCAGCGATGAGCTGCAATACCTGGCGTTCTTCCGAGACGAGCTCAGCGAGGGCGAACGTCGCCCGCTGGTTGGGCGTAACCAGGGAACGACGATTTTCTCCATATTGCAACAGCCAGCCGCCTTCGAAGAGTTCGAAAAGCAATTCCGTCTGCTTGCCAAGCAGATGCATGCCGACTTGTCCGCGTTCCAAGGCTTTCTCGCAGACTGGAACGACGCCCAGGCCGACCGACGTGCCATCCATGACGGGCACGCCAAGGCTCTGGCCGCTCTCAAGCCGATCATGGCCGGGCGAGACGCCAAGGCCCTGCTCGCCGGCGCCGACGCCTCGCTGCCGGAGAAACTGGCTGCGAGCGGATTTCGAATGACTGACGAGCAACTTCAAACGCCGCGCAGGGAGGCGACACTGAGCCTCGACGCAGAACGGCTGGCGGCGCTGCTGAAAATGGTCGGCCTGGCCGATCGGTGGTTTCATAAACCCATCGAAATGTCCGGCGGCCAGCAACAGCGAACCGCCATCGCCCGTTCCATGGCCAACAACCCAGCAGTGCTTCTGTGCGACGAACCGACCGGCAACCTCGACCTGCACACAGGTGGGGAAGTCCACAAGATCCTAAAGCAGCTGAACAGCGAACGAGGCGTGACGATAATCTGCGCAACGCACGACCATCGGCTGATCGACATGGCCGACCGGATCATGTGGATTCGCGACGGGAAGATCGAACGCCTGGCCGACCGCTCCGACGTCACCGTGGAAACCGGCACGATTGGAGGGCAGGCCAATGCGTAGAATCACCCTGCTCGCCGTCACAATCGCCGCGTGTGTGCTGTTTGGAAGCGGATGTAGCAAGTCCGCGAAAAAGGCAACGCAAGCCAACGACAGCAATGCAGCCGGCCACGGTAGATCGTAGCAGGCGCCAGTCGCCCATCAACTATCCGCTCAAGGGGAAGTGGACCGACTTCGTATGCAAATTTCCTCTGCCGTAAACAAACGATATCGCCCGGGCGATGAGGCGAAGAGTTTCTACCTCGACCTGGCCGTGCTGACCCGCCACCCGCACCGCCTGGCCGGCTTCGGCGAGGGGAAATCAGATGCTCCTGGCAGCCTGCCGGCGGCCAGGTACGTCGCCAATCGCCTGGCACCGATGGGGCTGCAAGAAGTTTTCACGCAGGAGTTCCCCATAGTCCAGTCGGTGACGACCGAATGCGAATTGATCGTCAACGGGCAGACGCCTGCAATTCTCCCGGCCCGCGCGAATTTGCTTCAGGCGTCCATCACCCCGCAGGAAGGCCTCACCGGGCAGGCGATTTTCGTCGCCGTGCTTATGCTGCCCGGCGCGATGTACATGCAGTTGCTGGCCGAGCGATCTTTTATGAACCCTGCATGGTACCCAGCCATCGCATTGGGCATTTTTCGCCTGTTCAGCGGGCGGATCAACTCGGCGTTCCTTACATACGGGCTGTTTCGCGTCGCCAGCGACATCGAGAAGCTCCCGTTCCCGATGGCGCCAATCGGCGCACAGGGCATCGCGGCGCTGGCCGAGCAGCAGGAAGAATCGCAGCCAGGACGTCAAGGCCAGGTGAGTAACTGGCGATGGCGGGTGTTCAGTATCGGCGGGCTGCTGGGCCTGAGTTTCGGTTTCCTTTACACCGCCCTGCCGATTATTTCGACTGCGCTGCTGGACGAGCCGATCATCATCATTCTGATCCCGTTCGTGGATTTCACCAGCAAAACCTCCGGCATGCTCGAGGCGGTCGCAACGGGCATCAGCCTGAATTTGGGACAGTTGATGATAGGCATGGTGCTGCCGTTCTTTGCGGTGGTGGGCAGCTTTATCGGCTACATCGTTCAGTTCGTCCTCAACCCGCTGCTGTACAACGCCGGCGTCCTGACCAGTTGGGAGCCTACGGACGACACGGTCCTGACGATGTTCAAGAACTACATGGACTTTTACTTCAGCTTCACGATGGGGCTGATGGTCGCGATCGCAATCGTGGGCCTAACGCGCGTGGCGCAATGCCTGCGAAAGCAGCGCAAGCTCCGCATCGAACAAGAAGCCCAAGGCGCCAGCCAGGCCGATCTGGAAGTGCTCAGCATCCCGGCCGGCCGCGGCGACATTCGCCTGCCCTATGCGGTGATGGGCTATGCGGGCACAACCATCTGCTACATCCTACTGAGCGGATGGCTGATCGATTGGCACCCCAACGTCATGGCGATTCTGGTATTCTTCGGCTTCGTATACCAGCCGCTACTGACCTACGTAATGGTGCGGCTGGAAGGCATGGCGGGGCAAATGGTCAACATCCAGGCCGTTCGAGAGGCTGCGTTCATTCTTTCCGGCTACAACCAGGGTGTGGACATCTGGTTCCTGCCCGTGCCGTATGCGGACTACGGCCAGCAGACGGTCTTCTGGCGACAGGCGGAACTTACGGGCACGAAATTCTGGTCGATCTGGAAAGCCGAACTCGTACTCATCCCGATCGTACTGATCGCGTCGATCTGCTTCGCGCAGTTCATCTGGTCGCTGGCGGAGATCCCAGGCCCGGAATACCCATACGCCGAACGCATGTGGGAACTCAACGCCGCCACGCGATGCATTATGTACTCGGCCACCCTGGGACGATACAGCAAGTTCCATGAAGCGTTCAACTGGAACTACCTGGCCGCTGGCGCGGGCGCCGGGGTGGTGATGTTCGGCGTGATGGCCGTGCTGAACCTGCCGACCATGTTGATCTACGGGCTGGTGAAGGGCTTTGGCGCACTGGCGTATCCACACATATTCCCCTTGCAGTTCATCGGGGCGCTGCTGGGAAGGTTCTACTTCGAGCGAAAGATGGGCCTGACCTGGCGAAAATACATTCCGGTCATTGCGGCCGGCTTCGCATGCGGAATGGGCCTGGTGACCATCTTCAGCATCGGCGTGAATTTCCTGGCGAAATCGGTGATTAAGATACCTTTCTAGAGACGGCGAATGGCTGCGAAAAACGAGATCATAATCGAATGCCGCAACGTCTCGAAGGTCTACCGGATGGGTGGCCAGGATATCTACGCGCTGCGGGACATGGACCTGGATATTTTCCAGGGCGAGTACCTTTCGGTAATGGGTCCGAGCGGGTCGGGCAAGAGCACGCTGTTCAACATGATCGGCGCGCTCGACACGCCGTCGGCCGGGACGGTGGCGATCGGAGGGGTGGACCTGACAAAGCAGACCAGCCGGCAACTGGCCTACATACGCAACCGCCACATTGGATACGTGTTCCAGGCGTTCAACCTTATCCCGGCGCTGACGGCGCTGCGAAACGTGATGCTTCCGCTGCTGTTTTCCGGGCTGGACAACGCCCCGGCCGAGCAACGCGCCTCGGACGTGCTGGCAGAGGTAGGCCTCGCCGATCGCCTGCGTCATCGACCGCACGAACTGTCCGGCGGCCAGCAACAGCGAGTGGCCATCGCCCGGGCGCTGGCGATGGAGCCGACCATAATCCTCGCCGACGAGCCGACCGCGAACCTCGACCTTCACACGGGCGAGGATATCATCCTCATCCTCCGCAATCTCTGCGACAATCACGGCGTGACGATCATCACGGCTACGCATGACCACAAGATGCTGGATAAGTCCGATCGGATACTGTGGATCGAAGACGGCCGCAAGGACCGACTCGAAAGACGCGAAAATCTGGACATCCGCGTAGGCAAGGTCGAATAGCGCGATTCGCGACTGTCGATTTCGAAGCGCGTAGTGCGAGCAACTCGCTTGCTCGCGAAAAAGGAAGCAACACGGCTTGCAAGCAAACCGTGCCACCCCCTATCCAATAATCAATGAGGGGTAGTGCGAGCAACTTGCTTGCTCGCGGAATGTTTCTGACGCGCTATTAGGCACTCCCAAAAATGGACGCAGCAATTGAATGCGCCCGGCATTCAATCAATCTATTTGCCCATATCCGGGTCTAGGTAATCCACGGCGGGCAGTTCGAATTTTATATACTCGGCCGGGTCGAACGGCATGATTTTCCGGTACTCGTCAATCCGCTCGGCGATGGCCCTGGTTTCCGGCCGGGCGTTGGACAGGCCCGTAAACGGCACGCCTCGCGCCTGCGGGCGGTCAGGGTATTTCAGCTTCCATATCTCGTGGCGGGCCTTCATCCGGTTGAACTGATTCTGCGTGTGGATCAGCGGGACGAGCATGGGGTTCGATTCGCGAATATCGTGATATAGGTCGTAGAACGCGGCGGCCAGGCCTGACTCGGCCCCCTCCACGCCGGCCCAGATGCGTTTGTATCGGCCCTTGACCGTCGCGGCGAGGTTCGGCCCCTGGTAGATGAACACGTAGTCGCGCCGCCCGTGCGTGTCGCCGTTGAGCAGCAGTGCCGTCTGGTCGATGCCGTCGATGATCCGATCGGTGGGGATGTGCTGGCCGGCACCGCCCAGCCGTGCGAACGTCGTGAACAGATCGGTCTCGTGGATGATGTCGCCTACGATCTGGCCAGGCCCGATGACGCCCGGCCACCACGCGAAGGCCGGCACGCGAACGCCGCCCTCCCAGTAATCGCCCTTACCGCCTCGGTAGATCACGTCTGACATGCCCCACCCGGCCGGCGGACTGTGCACCATCGGCCCGTTGTCGGCCATGGCGATGATCAGCGTGTTTTCCGCGATGCCAAGTTCGGTCAGCTCAGCCATCAGCTTGCCGACGTATGCGTCCAGCCGCGCGAGGGCGTCGCCCATCTGCCCGGCGTGGACGGTGGTCTTGGTGGGCTTGGGGAAGAATTCCAGCAATTGCGGCCAGTACGCAACGTAGAACGGCCTCTCAGCCCGGATGCTCCTGCGGATAAAGGCCGAGATGCGTTTTTCGCTTTCGGGGTCGAGCTTCTCGTAATCGGCGTTGGTGGGCTTGCCCCACTCTCGCCCGAGCCCGCCCTTGCGGCCCTCGATTGTCATGACCAGGCCGGTCGGCATGAGCCCGACCTTATCGATCAGATACGGGTCGCGCGGCGCGACGTTCGGGTCGAAACCGAGGCTTGCGTTGGCGGCCGTGCCCTGGGCGTTCCAGATCGCGGCGACCTGGTTGTACGGCGAGAAAAACGCTTCGTCAAAACCCTGATTGTGCGGGTAGCTCTGCTCGATGTCGCCCAAGTGCCACTTGCTGAAGAAGCCCGTCGCGTAGCCGGCTTGCGAGAGCACCTCGGCTGTGGTGACTTCCTCGCCTGCGAGCCCGCCGAACTCGTACGGCCAACCAACGCGGGTCATGCCACTCCGCACCGGGTGGCGACCGGTGATGACCGCTGCCCGGCTGGGAGTGCAGGACGGCTCGCTGTACATGCGAGTGAAGAGAATTCCCTCGGCCGCCATGCGATTAAAGTTTGGCGTGTCAAAGCCGCGTATCTTGTTAATCGCCGGTATGCCGACGTCGCCGAAGGCCGTGTCGTCCCACATTATGTGGATGATATTTGGCGGCGCGCCGAACTTCTCGCGGAGTTGGGCAAGTTTCGCGTCGAGCTTTTTATCTTCGGCGGCCCACTTGTCCTTGTGCTGGCTGCGAAGAATGTAATACTCGGCGTCGTGAATAACCTTCGCCCCCGCCGGCGGGACAACATCCTGTGCGACCGTCTTTCCGCTGCCGATCAGGATCACGCACAAGCCAGAGCAGAACGCCACCAGCAACCAGCCCCAAACCCCTATCTTTGAACCGAACATGTCTTCTCCCCTTTTCGAGCACCTTTCGACATTTTTTCGACAGTTGCATCGACTGCTGGCTATTGGCCCGCGCTGGCCCTTGGCCCGCATCTCTACGAACCCGATAGCAACGAAACCCCTGAATGAAGCCATCCAATCAGCACCAGTTTAGGCATGACATAAGGCGCGAATGGCAAGTTCGGCGATTGCGGACCGCGCCGCTGGCGGAAGACTTAGGTTGGAATGAAAACCGGCCGGGCTTATTTTGACTGACAGAATGTCACTCAATTGAGCATTTCAAACTCAAAACTTTCGCCGGCCAAGTGTCCAGTTGGCCGAAATCGGCGAGAGCGAGAGGCAATTGCAGCTCGGTATGGCTGGCAACAAAATGCGTAGCAAGTTGGCATACCTAAGGGCTAAGTTCCTTGTCTATAGACTACTATAAAATGATGCCGCGGGCATTTTGGGCAGACAGGCGAGCGACGAATGAGCCTGAGTCAATAAAAATTGCATGGAGGAACTTTTATACTGGACAAATCGTACCACTTATATATCATAAGGTCAGAAGCAGTGCCGCCGAACGCGGCATTTTATAGCAAAAAGTAGGTGACAAGATGCACCATTTACTCATCTATCTTAATCAGGGGACCTTACAAAGCCGCAAAAGGAGACTGCGATGAAGACTGCATTAAAGATCGCGAGCAAGGCTGCAAAGCCAGCCGAAAGCACCAGCCGGAAGCAGTCGAAGCGGGCAGCCCCAAAACCAGCCCCGAAGCTGGCCCCCAAGGCAGCCAAGGCCAAGAGGCCCACTCGCACCCAGCAGCTCAAAGGGGCCGTGACCGACCGAAGCATCGACTTCGTGGATAATCCGTCGTTCACCGAGTCCGGGATCGAACAGGAGCTATACGGGCTCGGCAGCGAAGTCATCGACGTGCCCCGCTGGACGCACTTCCCCGAGGTGCCGGAAGACGTTCAGATCCGCCGTCGCGGGCGAGCGTCACTGAGCCCCAAGGACGAAGTGAAACTGTTTCTCCGCTACAACTACTCCCGCTATCGCCTGGCGAAATTGGCCGAGGCCCAGCAGCGCCGGTTCTCTAAGGTTCGGGCGCGTGAGATGAACAAGTGGTACAGCCGCTCGCAGGAAGCGCGGTCGGACCTGGTCGGCGCGAATATGGCTCTGGTTCTGGCGATGGCCAAGCGGACGCGGATTCCAAATGTGGAATTCGCCGAGTTGGTAAGCGAAGGCAACATGGCGCTGCTGCGAAGCGTGGAGAAATTCGACGTCGCGCGCGGGTTCAAATTCTCGACCTACGCCTGCCGGGCGATCCTCAAGAGCTTCAATCGCCTGGCGACCAAGACCGGCCGCTATCGCCAGCACTTCCCCACCGAGTACGACCCGGAGCTGGAGCGAAGCGACTACGACGTCAAGAAACACGATATGCAGCGGGAAGATTCGGTCGAATGGCTGCGTGACATCCTGGCCAGCAACCGCGCTAACCTCACCAAGGTCGAGCAGACGATTGTGACCGAGCGGTTCGCACTGGCTTCACGAGCGAAGGGCAGAACCCTCAGTGACGTCGGCAAGATGGTCGGGCTGACGAACGAGCGTGTCCGGCAGATCCAGAACCTGGCGCTGGAGAAAATTCGCTCGGCCCTTGATGACGGTTTCCTGGCTGCATGAGAATACAATACTGAGGACCGACAATACTGCGTTCCTTGCTCTCTGGGACGAAAAGGCAGGAGCAGCGAAGGTTGCCCCTGCCTTTTTCGCGCGCATAGCCCCGCAGGCCACTACATCGACAGGCTTCGCGTCAAATGCGGACGCGCGCGTTGAAATATCACCTCGGTGCTGTATAATCTCCGCAGTACCCCGTAACAGGTATTTTGCCGACATCTGCTTGCGGCGGCGGCTTGTTTGTCTGCGTCAGAAAAACTCGACATATTCAGCGAATATGCCATCATTTTTCTTCCATGCATCCAAACCGCCGGCGTGTCGCACCTATCCGCCAACCTCCCTGTTACAGAGTACTAGTTCGAGGGCGTTTAGCTCAGTTGGCTAGAGCGCTTCCCTTACACGGAAGAAGTCACTGGTTCGAGTCCAGTAACGCCCATATCCTGCGAGTTCCCACACTTGCAAGGGGTCGCCATTTCCGGGCCACCCATTTTCGAAGGGTTTCGTTCCGCTCAACCGTGCTCGCCGATGCATCCAAGGGCGTTCCGGAGGTTCCTCACCTGCTTGATAGCCCCATATTCATGCTGCCCTGAGAGCAGCCTCGGCTTGAGCGGCAAACCATCGTAACCTCTTACGGCACCGTAACGACCGGATTATTCGGGGAACAGCGGGGAAAGGGCTGGTGAACATCCGAAAACGCGATAGAATAACCAAATAGGCTCACGGTGATCGCGGCCAATGCGGCCAATCAATGGCAGAGAGGACAAGCCGGAGGATGTATTGAAAAATTTGCGTGCTGCTGTTGACTATAGTCGCGTTGCGACTTCAGCGTACCGATCCTCTCCGCAATTCAAGAACCAGTAACCGTTGTCACGGAGTTTCGAAGGAGAATTGGAAAATGAAAAGCATTGATACTCGGCAATCGTGGAAATCGGCCGGCACGCACACCGTTCGTTCTTTGATCGCATTGGGCGCATGCGTCGCAGTCTTGCTGGCGACCTCCCAGGCGTTAGCGCTGACTCCCATCGCCCAGTTTCGCGAAAATGTGCAGGATCCGAATACAGGCCTATACATGTGGAGCGAGGTCAGCAACTGGACTTGGGCGAACACAAGCACAGAAAGCGGGCTGCCCCACCTCCCAGGACAGGTTGAGGTTGGGGACGATAACTCCGGACCGGTCAGCGTCTACATGGACGTCCCATGGGCAGACTGCTACGGAGTAGAAATCGCCGAGGGAGCCAACACGGCCGGTAGCAGCATACGCATTCCCGTCGGAGCAACCCTGGAGTGCCACTCCCGCTGCTAGGTAGGCAAGGACGACAAAGGCTTCCTGACGGTGGACGGGAACCTGCTGATCATGACCGACCTATACAGCAACTCCGAATTTCACATTGGCGACTTCGGGCATGGCGACGCCCGCGGAACGGCCGTCATTTCCAGCACCGGATACGTCTACGCCGGGTCCAGAGTGCTCATCATGGGAATCAACATGCCCGGATGGGGTGACAGCGGCGGCACGACCAAGTTCGACTACGGATCGTCGCTCACTGTGGACGGCGGAAGGCTCACCTTCGTAAGAGGCGTCCGATTATATTCGCCTTGCGCCACTCGCAATGGGACTAATCTCGCGGCGACATTGCGAATCAAGGGCGGAGCGAACATCGTGCAGGAGGCCGCAGGCGGCAACTACTTCGATATCGAGGGAGGCGGAGTGCTGGAGATCGACGGCGGGGACGCATCGATCAACATCCGCGCGCTGAATGTCACCGGAGGTGCGGACTGCGACGGGAACGATAACCCGGCCGTGATTAAATTTACCGGAAACGGAATCAGCACGATTAATAATTCGGGCGCTACCACATTCGGTTCACTTTCGTTTATCGACCTGTCCGAACTGGCAGTTCCTTCCAGGACGTACACGCTGATCAGTTCCAGTAACATCACCGACGGCGGTGTCCAGCCTACCCCCGAAAGCGTCGATTGGTCGCTGAACGTGACCGCCACGACGGTTGAGGTCACCTACACTGGCGGCGGACCCACCGTGTATTTGCTTACCGTGAATAGTGGAGCCGGCAACGGATCCCATGATCCCAACAGCGTGGTTGGCGTCTCTGCCAATGCCCCGGATCCGGGAGATGTCTTCGATGCATGGACGGGCGACGTCAGTTACGTCGCGGTTCCCGGCGATGCCAACACCACCGTTACCATGCCGGCCCAAGACATCACAATCACCGCGACCTACCAGATCGAGTCCAATCTGACGATTCTGGAACGGACGGTCCCCGGTTCGAGCAGCGATGCCATTGAGTACGTTTCTAATGACGTGGTCAATATCTACGGCACTGGCATGGAGTTTAAACCGTCTGAAAAGAAGTGTCTCGCTGTCCGATTCGCAGATGTGACCGTTCCACAGGGAACCTCGATCGACACGCATATATCCAGTTTGTGAGCAAGTCGAATGACAGCGTAAGCACCTCGGTATTGATTGAAGGCGAGGATGTCAGCGACGCCGACACATACACGAACGGTGAAGTCTCTGGGATTACCAGTCGCCCGACGACGGATGCGAACGCGTCCTGGGATGTGAACGCGTGGAGCGTCAACGAGAACGGCGCGGACACCAGAACCCCCGACATCGCTTCCATCGTTGAAGAGATCGTCGCAAGAGGCGATTGGTCGAGCGGTAACGCAATGGCGTTTGTCTTTACCCCCAGTTCCGGCGACAGGGAAATGTGGAAATACAGAGGCGATGCGAGTAAAGCTGCCGTCCTGCATATTGAGTACACCGATGCGCCGGTCTACACGCTGACGGTCAACAGCGGGACAGGCGATGGGGATTACGAGGCCGGCACGGTTGTCAACATTGTCGCCAACGCCCCCCCTGGCGGTATGGTGTTCGACCAGTGGACGGGCAATATATCCGGTGTCGATTTCGTCAATAACGCCGACGCCAATATCACGATGCCCGCAGACCCCGCCACCGTCACAGCAACGTATGTCGTACCCGATACCGACCCTTCGTCGATCACTGCGTGGCACTCCGCAGGCGTCCATGGCCGAGGAGTTGGAGAAGCGCTTCTGGAGATTCTCGATGACGGGAGTTTCTCCGAACCGCGATCTGACGGAATCGGCAAGCTGATCGTTACCTTCGACGAAGCGATGGACCCGGTGAGCTTCTTTCCGGCCTCCGTGGAGATCGCAGGTACGGACGCAAATGGCGATCCCGTCGATCTGACCGGCGTGACTATCGGTACAAGCCTGCGAAACGGTGACACCGAGGGCGTGATCACCTTCAGCCCGGCCCTTCCGAACTACGCCATGTATCTGGCCAGCGTCATTGGAGTAACGGACATTGCGAGCAATGGCCTGTCCGGCGATAACGACCGAATAGTCACCGCCTTGACAGGTGATGCATCGGGTGATCTGCGTGTGAACGTGACGGATTACTCTCTCGTTCGCGGTGCCAGAACGAAATTAATCGGTGCCGGAAATGTGTCAGAGGTGCGATGCGACGCCAGCTGCGACGGCCGGGTGAACACCGCCGACATGTCGCAAATCCGCCCGCACGTCGGCAACGACGCGACGGCGATTACCGATCCGGTAATCCCCTGAGCAAGCAGATCAGTTCGAACCAGTTCGAATCAATTCGAATAAGAGTATGTTCAAACCCGCGCCCTGCCCCTGAACTGGGGACAGGGCGTTTTTGCTCGTTCGCCGATGCCCAGATTTCTCTATGGCGGCGCCAGCTATAAAGCCGCCCGGCGGCATAGCACCTATCCGCCAAACTCCCCGTTACAGGGTTCTAGTACGGCGTCGAGACCGATTCGAGCACCTCGGCCAGGTGATGCTCCTTCATCAGGCCGTGACAGTGCCTGGCCAAATCGCCCAGTGAAATAAACCCCTGCATCCTATTGTCGAAGTCGACCACAGGCAGGCGACGAATCTTGTAGTCTCGCATGAGTGATTCGATCTCATCGAGGCTGGCCTCTGGGCCTATCGTGTGCACCGAAGGCGTCATGATATCCACTATGGGAGTTTCACAGCTCTTGCCTTCTGCGACCAGCCGGCAACAGATGTCCCGATCGGTCACGATACCTTCCAGCCGGCCCTCGCCATCGAGAACTGGCACAGCACCGATGTCGTGCTCGATCATCATTTGAGCAATCTGACGGCAATCGGACTTCTCTGCACAGGCCCATACGTTGTGTGCTGTCATGATGTCACGCGCTCGTAGCATGTCAGGCTCCTTTACAATATTGCGCGTAATGCGCATACGGTCCGCGTTTGGAAAATGCGATAAATGCAATCAACAATGTATTTATTGGTGTATTGGCGGTGTACATAATTTTCCCCTCTCTCGTCTGCCGCCGCGGGCGAAAAGCTACACTTCGCCGACGATGTGGAATTCGATGCTGTCCGGGAGGCTGTCGGTCGCGATTGCGATGTGCCGACGTATCCTCTTGCGGTGTTCATCGAGAGCTTCCTTCGGACTCTTACCCCGTGTCACGCACTGGGGAAGCGTAGGTGAAATAGCAACATACGTTCCGTCGGCCTCGCGTTTGAGTACCACACTAAGTTCCATATCGTCCGCTCCCTGCCGGCACTTTGGTCCGGCCCAGCCCTGCGACAATATTGCCGCATCACTTCCCACTTCACTGACATTTTAGCGCGTTGGAACCCTTTCGCCAGTCAATTACCCGGCCCCGCCAGATGGGTCGTAAATCTCTACAGAACCTTGCAATCCGCCTCGCTGCATATTCCACTGCCACATGGAACATGAGCCCAACACGAAACATGGACATTATTGCTGACACCTTCGGCAGCAAGTTCGCATGCGAGTGCGGGCGAACGCACCGTATCGCCCCGGAGCAAATCGTGTTCGCCAGCGACGCATTCGAACGCGCGCCCGACGTATGCAGCCACTACGCAAGTGGGAAACGGGTCGCGATGATTGTGGACACTCGCACGCGAGAAGCGGCCGGGGCGAAACTGGCCGGCACTCTCGCACGCGCCGGCTGGGACGTCGACGAACTGCTCGTGACCGACCCTTTCGAGGGAGCCTGGCCGGTCTGCGACGAGCAAACCAAGACCTCACTCGCCAGCATGCTCGGCTCGGCGGACCTGATCCTACCGGTCGGCAGCGGAGTGATCTGCGATCTGGGCAAGTGGCTGGCATTCGAAGCGGACCTGCCGCTGGTGACGTTCGCGACGGCGGCCAGCATGAACGGCTACGCATCGGCAAATGTCGCCCCGACGACCGACGGAGTAAAGTCGCTCGTCCGTGCCCGCCCGCCGCAAGCAATACTCGCCTGCCCCAGCGTTCTCCGCGACGCGCCGGCTGCATTGACCTCGGCCGGGCTGGGCGACGTGCTCGCCAAGTCGGTAAGCTCGGCCGACTGGCGGCTGAACCATCTGCTGTTCGGCGACTACTACTGCCAGCGGGCCGTCGGGCTCATCGGCCAGATCGAACCTCTATACATGGATCACCCCGCCGACCTGCCGGCAGGGCGCGGCCGCGCACTCGAAGCCCTCTTCGAGGCTCTGCTGCTGACCGGGGCGGCGATGACGATGGCCGAAACTTCGGCTCCCGCCTCAGGGGGCGAGCATCTCATCTCGCACAGCCTGGACATGATGGCAAGCCTTGACGGCTGTCCGCACGACCTGCACGGCCGGCAGGTTGGTGTGAGCACTATCATCACATCCGAACTTTACCGACGGATGCTCGCGATCGAATCGCCCCGCTGGACCGCCCCGCCGACAGGCATCGATGAAGCATTCTGGGGTCCGCTGGCGCCGGCCGTCGCCTCCCAATATCAGCAAAAACTCGCCCGCCTCGATCAGGCCCGACAGCAACTGGCCAACCCCGGCGTCTGGCAGCTATGCAGGCAGGAACTTGCGCAAACCCTCCGCCCGCCGGAGCAGATTCGCGACTGCCTCGCCGGCGCTCAAGCCGCCATCGGTGCCGAAGACATCATTCCCCAGCCAGGCCGGTGGCATACCCCGCCAGATCGGCTGTTGCAGGCCCTGCTGCATGCCCACGAAATTCGCCCGCGATTTACGATTCTGGACCTCGCATACCTGGCCGGCATCATGCCCTCCTGCGCCTCAGACATCCTCAGTATTCTTTTCTGACAGGATTTGCATGCAATACACCCGGGCTTTGAACGTTTAATAACTGTCGGCATCCAGAGCAGTTTGCAGAATGATTGTCGTGTCAGGGCGTAGCGAAATGCCTTGGAGCGAGGACTTACGAAGCAGACATAGCCGTAGCTATGTCGATGCAGTAGGACGACGAGCCATGGCATTGTAGTAGCAAAGAGGCGACAAAAATTTTGCACAATGCTCTAGTCACAAAAATGCAAAAGTCATGGCCTGACGGACGGTCAACCGCTATCCTATAACTTGGGATAAAAGATGAAGATCAACCTCGTAGCAATTGATCTCGACGGGACACTGCTGAACTCGGCGAAACAGATCACCGAGACTTCGGCTGCGATTCTGCGAGCGGCCAGAGAAACGCACGACGTACGTATCGTGCTTGCCTCGGCGCGCGCGCCGCGAAACATCATGCCCTTCTACTTGCGGCTCGATCTCGATACGCCCATCATCAACTACGACGGGGCGCTGGTGTACGATCCGCCGACGCGGCGAGTGGTGATGCATCGCCCGATTTCGCTGGAAACGGCTGAGCGACTCGTCCAGGTCGCGAGACACATGTATCCGGAAGTGTACATTTCGATGGAAGTTCTGGACCGCTGGTACACAGACCGCGTCAGTGAGGCGTTTTTGAATTCGCCGACAAGACAATACATGCCCGACCTGATCGCCCCCATCGACAAATGGCTGCTCAAGCCGGTCACCAAGATCATGCTCGTCGGCGTGCCCGAACGACTGGCCGCACTGAGAGAAGTTCTCGCGATGGACTTCATGCATCAGCTGGCGCTGCAACACTCCGAGCCGGAGATGATCCAACTACAGCACGCTACGGTTTCGAAAGTGGCGGCGCTGCGGGTAGTCGCGGCCGAGCTGGGCATCAAACGCGAGCAGATCATGGCCATCGGCGACAACGCCAACGACGTCGGCATGCTCAAGTGGGCGGGAGTGGGCGTGGCTATGGCCAACGCCGCACCGAAGGCTCTGGACGCAGCCGACATGGTCACCGACCATCACGACGCGGACGGAGCGGCCAAGGCCATTCGCAAGGTCATCCTCCGCGGGCTGTAGGGCTCCAACGACACGGCGGCATCACGTCAGAAGCATTCATCCACAACCAAGCCCATCGTGTTCTGGAAAAAAAATAGAAAAAGCCCGCCAGGCAGCACAGTCCAAAACACTTACCACCTTAATTGACAGCATTGCATTGCTACGCCGATGGAATTAGAGTTAGGCCAATTATGAACCTGCAAATTATCGACTACCGAAAGGACGACTTCGACGCGAAGGTTCGCGGCGTGCTGGAGACTCTCCGCGCCGGGCAGCTGACCGCAGCCGGTGAAACCGGCGAGGTGGACATCCAGCAGGTCGTGTGGGACATCCTCACCGATGTAGCAGCCGATGGCGACCAGGCAGTTGCCAACCTGACCAATAAGCTGGATAAGGTGGACCTCTCGCCGAGCGACCTCCGCGTGCCGCCAGAGGCGATCGCATCCGCACACGCAGCGGTCGAGCCTGGATTCCTCGAATTGATTCGCCGGGTCATCGCCAACATTCGTGAGTATCAGGAGCAAATCCTGCTGACCTCGCCTCCCCCGCTCGTTCGTGGCGGCCGGCAGCTTGGCGTTCGCTATACGCCGATCGACCGCGTAGGCGTCTACGTGCCCGGCGGGCGAGCGGTGTACCCGTCGACCGTGCTGATGACCGTCGTGCCAGCCCAGGTTGCAGGCGTGCGGGAGATCGTCATGACCTCACCGCCGACCACCGACGGAGACATCAACCCGATGGTGTTGGCGCTGGCCGGGGAGTTGGGAATCTCGGAAGTGTATCGCGTTGGCGGCGCCCAGGCTGTAGCGGCCTTGGCCATCGGAACCGAAACGATCCGCCCGGTGCAGAAAATAGTCGGGCCGGGCAATGCCTATGTCGCCGAAGCGAAGCGGCAAGTGTTCGGCCGGGTCGGCATCGACAGTATCGCCGGGCCGTCGGAGGTGCTGATTATCGCCGACCGGACCGCCCGCGCCGACTGGGTGGCAGCCGACATGCTCGCCCAGGCAGAGCACGACCCAGGCTCGGCCGTGCTGGTGACCGATTGCGAGCAGTTGGCCATCGCCGTTGTCGGGCAAGTCGAAACACAACTGGAAACACTCGATCGCGCCGACGCGATCCGCGCCACACTGGAATTATATTCCGCCGTCATCGTCACGGCCGACATCGACGCGGCGTGTGAACTGGCCAATAGTTTCGCCACCGAGCACTTGCAGATCGTCACGGCCGACGACGACGCGACGCTGGCCAAGATTCGCAACGCCGGAGCGATCTTCCTCGGGCCGAACACACCGGTTCCGCTGGGCGACTACTATGCAGGGCCCAGCCACGTGCTGCCCACTGGCGGAACGGCCAAGTTCTTCGGCGCGCTGAGTTGCAACGAGTTTCTCAAGGCAACGAGCACGATCCGCTACGACGCGGCCTCGCTCACAGCCGACGCAGACGACGTGAGCGATTTCGCAACCCGCGAAGGACTCACCGCACACGCGCGAGCAATACAAATCCGCAAGGAAGCATCTGACGAAGCAATGTAATCGGTATCGAAGCAACACGGCTTGACAAGCAAGCCGTGCCACCCGACATCTAACGTTTTTTTGTAAAAAAACCGGTTGATGAGCGCGGCGAATCGGCCGGAAAGTTTTTTTCATAAGTGTGAGCGGTTTTTCGCACTAGCGCCCAAACGAGCAGTTATTGAGATAGCAAGCACGAGCGAAACAATGTCGATTTTCAGAAAAAATATTGAGCGAATGACCGCCTACGTGCCCGGCGAGCAACCCGGCGCCGACGAGAAGGTCATCAAGCTCAACACGAACGAGAACCCCTACCCGCCTTCGCCCAAGGCGCTAGCTGCTTTGCGCGAATTCGACGGCGAGGCGCTTCGGCTGTATCCGGACCCGATGGCCAGGCGATTCTGCCAGGCCGCCGCGAAGGTTCTCGACGTGCCGGCCGAGTGGATTCTGCCCGGCAACGGCAGCGACGACCTGATCATGATGATCTCGCGTGCGGCGCTCGGGTCGGGGCGCAAGGTTGTCTACCCCACGCCGACGTTCGAGTTCTACCGCACCGAAGCGGAGATCGACGGCGCCCGGATCGTGGAGATTCCATTCGGCGAGGATTACGCATTGCCCCTCGACGCCATCGCCGAGGCCAACGGCGCGGTGACGTTCCTGGCCAACCCCAACAGCCCCACCGGAACCTACGCACCCAACGAGCAGTTGGACGAACTTGCCGGACGGCTCGACGGGCTGCTGGTGATCGACGAAGCGTACGCCGATTTCGCAGCCAACAACGCTCTGGAATTGATCGCGAGACACGACAATGTAATCGTGCTGCGAACGCTATCGAAGGGCTATTCGCTGGCGGGGCTTCGGCTGGGTTTCGGCATCGCCCAGCCGGTCGTGCTGGACGGGCTGGTCAAGACCAAGGCGATCTACAACGTCGACGCTCTGGCCTGCGCGGTCGGCACTGCGGCCATGGAAGACCAGGCCCACAAGAACGCCAACGCCGATAAGATCAAGGCCTCGCGGACGAGCCTCACCAGCGAGCTCGAATCGCTCGGGTATCACGTCTGGCCGTCGCAGGCGAATTTTATTTTGGCGCGGCCGCCGGCCGGTGACGCAAAACGGGTCAGTCAAAGTCTCAAGACAGATGGAATTCTGGTTCGATACTTCAAAGGGCCACAACTGGCCGACAAACTGCGGATCACGATCGGCACGCAAGAGCAGAACGACGCTCTGCTGGCGTCGCTGCGCGAATTGAACTGATTGGAGAACACAGATGGAATCGCGAAAGGCGACCATCCTACGGGAAACCAGGGAAACGAAGATCGAACTTACGCTGGACCTCGACGGCGCCGGCAAGGTCGACGCACAGACCGGCATTGGGTTTCTGGATCACATGCTGGACCACCTCGGCAAGCACAGCATGTCCGACCTGTCCGTCAAGGCCAGCGGCGACCTGCAGGTCGACGATCACCACACCTGCGAAGACGTCGGGATCTGCCTCGGCGAGGCGATCAAACAGGCACTCGGCGACAAGGCGGGCATTCGTCGGTACGGCTCGGCCTCGGTGCCGATGGACGAAACGCTAGCCAACGTCGCGATGGATTTATCCGGACGGGCGGCGGTCGTGTTCAACGTGCGTTTCACTGGCGACAAAATCGGCACGTTCGATTCGCAATTGGTCGACGAGTTCCTCCGCCGCATGGCGACGGTGGCTGGGATCAATCTGCACGTCAACGTCCCTTACGGCGGCAACGATCACCACGTGGCCGAAGCGATCTTCAAGGCCGTCGCACAGGCATTGCGGCAGGCCGTGGAAATCGACCCCAAACGCGCCGGACAGATCCCCAGCACCAAGGGAAAGCTATAATGGCCCAGCCGCTCGAAGCGGCCAATGCACTGCGATCAATGCGAGGCGGGCCATGGTGGAACTGACTGTTCTTGGGATCGGCAATATCCTGATGCAAGACGAAGGGATAGGCGTGCGCCTGATGGAGGCGGCCATGGTCGCCCACGACTGGCCCGAGGAGATCGAATTTATCGACGGCGGCGCAGGCGGGCTGAACCTTCTGAACTTCATCGAGCAGGCCAAGCGAATGGTGGTGATCGACGCGGCCGACATGGGTCTGGCGCCCGGCGAGCATCGGCTGATCAGCCCCGAGCAGGTTCGCGACGACACGCCCGAACACCGCGTCAGCATGCACGACGTGCCGTTCATGGAAACACTCAAGCTCTGCGAGCAGTTCTCGCGGAGGCCGGACCGTGTACGCCTGTTCGTCGTGCAGCCAAAGAGTATCGACTTCGGGCAGGATCTTACCATCGAACTGACGGCCGCGTTCGACAGACTGCTGCAGGAAACGATCGACCTGATCCGCAGCGAAGCTGGCGAGGCCAGCCTGACGGTCTGAGCCCATACGCCAGCCGGCCGAGACCAAGTAGTAATGCGCCCTGTGAATTGCCCGGTCGCAGTGCTACCCTACGATTTGGCTTTTTGAGGAAAAAAATGCACGAGCACGGACTGGCCAAGGAACTCTGGCCGCAATTGAAAGCAATCGCCGAGCGGAGCGGATTCGTGAAGATTACGCGGGTCGACATGACGGTGGGGTCGCTGCACAGCGTATCGGCGGATTTCCTGGCCCACAGTTTCGAGCACGCCTTTGAGGACACGAACTTCCAAGACGCCGCCATGAACATTGTCGTTGTCGATCCGGGCGAGGAATATTCCGCACCGGGCAGGTCCGACACCGCCAAAGCCAACGGATGGGAGTTGCTGATTTCACGCATCGAAGGCGATAAGGCGTAGCCATGAGCGCATAAAGTGACCCCCGGCGGGGGCCGAGCCGCCGGAGGCCTAGGGGGGGGAAGGACACTGCTCTGTCAAAAAGTTGCTCAGATCTTTTTCACACTGTCGCGGCTGTTTACCCGGCGGTACAAATCGCATGGGTGCCGGATATTTTTCCCCATCCGCCACAGTAATGGAACATTAGGATTCACCAACGACCCGGGCAAATCGACTGAGAAAAAAAGTCGAAAATAGTTGTAAAAGGCTCCAATACCGAACGATATCGAATGAGATGAAAGGCGAGACTCGAGAATATCGGTTTTTCGTAGATTCCCTTGGCGAGGGGCGTATTGCGCTGCCGGCCTCGGAGGCCCATCACGCAGCGCGCGTGCTGCGACTGGAGACTGGCGATTCGGTTTGCCTGCTGGACGGCCGGGGCGGAAGCGCGATTGGGCGCCTTGTCGAAATCAAAAAAGGCCACGCCCTGGTCGAAGTCGAGCAACTAGAACGAACCGACGCCCGCGGCCTCCCTCGCGTACACCTGGCCTTCGCCGTGCCCAAGGGCAAGCGACTGGACTGGCTGCTGGAGAAAGCCTGCGAGTTGGGCGCCGCGTCGTTGCAGGCGGTGATCTTCTCCCGTAGCGTAGCCGGCGGCGATCGATTGAACGATTCACAGCGCGAGCGATGGCGAGGCCATTGCATCGCGGCAGCCAAGCAAGCTGGCCTGCGATTTCTGCCTGAAATCCACCAGCCGACGCCACTGGCGGAGTATTTGACCGGAAAAGTCGATGGCGAAAAAGTGTTGGTGATCTTTGGTGATGCAGCCGAAGACGCGACCGCCATGAGCGAAGTACTGGCCGAATATGAAACCGCTCCGCCCGCAGACATTCGTTTACTGGTCGGCCCGGAAGGTGGATTCACCGACGCCGAACGCCAGCAGATGCTAGCCAGTGGATGTCGGCCGGTGCGAATTGGACGGACTACACTTCGCGTCGAGACGGCGGCTCTCGCCCTGCTCGCATCGGTGCAGGCTATTCTGGGCTCCGGCCAGGCCGACTGACCCGGCCGGAAATTTATTCTGCTTCGAGTTCTTCGCTGAGTTGCTCCCACTCGCTCAGCAGCGTTTGCAATTCGGTTTCGATCCGCTGATAGTCCTCCCCGAGCCGACTTACGTCGTCGAGTTGCCCCTGCTCGCCTGCATGGGAGATTTCATCGCCGAGCCGCTCCAGGTCGCTCTCGTTATCGTGGACGAGTTTTTCCACTTCTTCCAGCCGACGCCCGAGCCGCTGAAGCGCGTTGCGCCGACGCCGTCTTTCCTGATGAGCAGCCTTTCCGTCGACCTTGGCGGACGCTTTGCCTTCGTCGCAGGCCGGCGCCGATGAAGCTGTCCGGTTGCGCCACTGCACATATTCGTCCCACCGGCCGGGGAGCATCGCAACCCGCTCCCCATCCAACGCCCAGACGTGGGTGGCCAGCGCATCGATCAGGTATCGGTCGTGGCTGACGAAGATCACCGTGCCGTCGAATTGATCGAGCACGCTCTGGAGAATTTCCTGGGACGGGATATCGAGGTGATTGGTCGGCTCATCCAGCAGCAGGACGTTGGCTTTCTGCGCCATCACGCGGCCCAATAGCAGGCGACTGCGTTGCCCGCCGGACAGTTCGCTGACGATTTTGAACGCGTCATCGCCCGCAAACAGCAGCCTGCCGGCCAGTGAGCGGACATCATCGAGCGACATGTCCGGGTCAGCCTGGCGGAGCGATTCGAGCACGGTAGCGGTCGGCTGCAATTCGGCGTGCGTCTGCGAAAGATACCCCATTTGTACGTTCGCCCCCCATATAGCAGTCCCGGCCAAGGGTTCGAGATCGCCCATCAGTGTCCGCAAGAGTGTGGTCTTGCCGATGCCGTTGGCGCCCACAATCGCGACGCGCCAGCCCCGTTGAATCTCGAGTTGCTCGGCCGCCAGCAACGGAGAATCCTTCTCGTAGCCGGCCTGCAAACCTGCCGCACGCAGAACGATCTCGCCGCTTCGCTGCAAAGCTGCAAAGCGAAGGTGAAGCCTGGGGTGTTCGCGAGGTTTGGCGATGGCTTCGGTCTTGATAAAACGTTCCAGCCGCTTGCGTCGACCCTGGGCTTCTTTGGTGCGCTGGCCGGCAAGGTTGCGGCGAATAAAATCCTGGGTGGTGGCGATGTGTTTCCGCTGCGCTTCGAACTGATCCAGCCGCTCCTTGTATCGCGCCTCTCGCTTGGCGAGATACTGGCTGTAACTGCCGCGGTAGGTCTCCAGCGAGCCGAATGCGATCTCCCATGTATTGTCGGTCGTCCGATCCAGGAAGTAGCGATCGTGCGAAACCACCACCAGCGCCCCACGGTACGATTGCAGCCAGCGTTCCAGCCATTCGACAGATTCGACGTCGAGATGGTTGGTCGGTTCGTCGAGCAGGAGCAGCTCGGGTTCTTCCAGCAGCAGTCGGCCCAGCAGCGCTCGCGTGCGCTCGCCGCCGCTGAATTGATCGAGAGGCTTGTCCCACTGGCGATGATGAAATCCCAGTCCCGTCAGCACGGCCTCGATTCGATGGACGTAGCTGTGCCCCCCCATCGCGTCGAACTCGGTCTGAAGTTGGCCGAATCGGTCCAGCGCTTCGGAGCCCGAGTCGAGTTTCCCAGCCAATTCACCCAGTTCATGCTCGATTGTTCGCAGGTCTGCAAATACATCGAGCAGCGCCTCGTGCAGCGTCATCTCACCGATGTCGGGAGGGTCCTGCGGCAGGTATCCCACTCGCAGGTCGCGTTTGCGATCCACGCGCCCGCTGGTTTGCTTGAGCGAGCCGATCAGAACCCGCATCAGCGTGGTCTTGCCCTCTCCGTTGGGGCCGACCAGACCGATCCTGTCCGCGTCGCCCAGTCGGAACGAGGCGTTCAACAGCACGTCATGTGTGCCGAACGTCTGCGTAACAGATTCGGCGGCGAGTAACGACATCACAAAACTCCTTGTGCAGTAGCTAAGCCCGGCCTGAACATTGCAGACAGAGCAAGAGCGTGACATGATTGATTTTGAAGTGGGGCGCGTTTTTTTGCAAGAGCCTTCAACGTCGGCGAAGGACGAAACTGAGCGTGAAACTATTCATTGATTGCCCGGCAGGAGTCGCGGACGACCAATTCGATTGGGAGAATCTTTGTCATCTCTTCGGGTTCGACCGACCCGGTCTCGATTATTTTCTGGAGGGTGCGGAAGGCGACTTTGCCGATTTCTTCCTTTGGAATTCGCATGGTCGTCAGCTTCGGATAGCACTGCGAAGCAGCCGGGACGTCGTCGAAGCCCATTATGCTGACATCTCCGGGAATCGACAGCCCGTTTTCCATACACCACTGTATCGCGCCTAGCGCACTTGTGTCATTGGCGCAAAAAATTGCCGTCGGTCGAGGGGAAGTCGACATGATCTTTGACGCAGCTTCGTAGCCGCCTTCTGAGGTGAATTGTCCATCAGCGATCAGGCTCTCATCCACTTCGATGCTCGCTTCGGAGAGAACTTTCTTGTATTCGGTGGTCCGCTCGCACCCGCCATCATCGGTAATTGGCCCGGAGATGTGAGCAATCCGCTTATGCCCCAATTCGATCAAATACTTCATCGCATCCCGCGCGCCTTGGGTGTTGTTGGTCAGAACGGAGGGCACCTGGCCCAGATCGCCGATCCGGTTCAGCAGGACCACGGGGACGAAACGACTCATCTGAACGATTTCTGCATTGCCCTGCTTATCACCAATGTGGACCGCGATGATGCCATCCACCTTGCGCGAGTATTGGCGATCGGAGCGGGCGGCCAGCGGAATCAAATCCGTGGGATTCGTCGCAACGAACAATGAATATTTATTTTTTCGGCACTCGGCCTCTACTCCGCTGATCATCCAGGAGAAAAAATTATTAGCCACGCCAAACGACGCGGATATCACAAAACCGATATTGTATGTTCGCTTGGAAACCTTGCCCAGTTCCGCAACGAACGTACCGCGCCCGCGTTCACGATAGAGCAGGCCCTCGTCCACCAACTCGCCGACGGCGCGGCGGACAGTAAGGTAAGACACGCCGCACTGATCAGCTAACTCTCTTTCAGAAGGGATCTTGCCGGACAGGCGATTGGCCAGAATCTCCGTCTTGAGGTACCTTTTTACCTGGAGATAGCGGGGAACAACGCTGTCTTTTTCGATGTTCATCTTCATTGTTTGTTACGTCCCTGCGAATGTATGGCAAGTAAGTGGTATGTGAATTATACCAAGTAGATAACAAATGCTCTATAGATATCTTGAATATCCGCAAGCAACGCTCCATGTCAAGTACTTGCAGTTGGGGGATACAGATTTTCTATACGAGCCGAGAAAGCTTACTCCCGCTGGGTAAAAAGTGCAACCTCCTCCATCTTTCTTCATTGTAAACATTTCGGTATAATACCCAAGTACGGCGAACGCGTATCGAATTCAACCATGAAGCTATTGTGAGGCAGTACGAATATGAACCTTTTAGGCACAGTTACACTGGCATTTCCCCATCATACGGCAAGCTCACGCAGTTTTTTTGTATTGCCCACCCTTTTATTGGCAGGCTTGCTGACCGCATCGGTCTTCGCATCGGCCGAAACCAAGCCGGCGAAGGTGGCGAAGAAAAGGCCCCCCACTCGCGTCGCGGTCGAGAAGATGATCACACAGGCTGGCAAGACCCAGCCGGACTGGTGGGACTCGGTCGAACTCGACTATCCCGACACGCTGGATTTGTCCGGCAAGAACAAGGCCAGTGGCTGGGCGCCTCGCGTCAATCTCGGTGCGTATTACTGGTCGATCGTCAACCCGAACCCAAAACGATGGAAGCCCGGCGTGAAATTGCTGCACAAAGTCATGGCGGTGCGGAAGGATGACCCACAACGGCTCACCGAGTCAATGAGGACGCTCGGCCGGGCCTACCAGAGACTGCTGAATGACTGGGCCAGGGCGGCGTATTGGTATCGCAAGGCACAAGCGAGAAGCAAGAAAAAACAGCTATGGACCATCGTTGCCCTGGCCGAGTGTTACCGAAAACTCGGCAGCGAGAGGATGGCCATTACGCTGCTTCGCAAACACAGATTGCATAAAACCGCCTATTCCTCTGCGATTAAATTATGGTCGAGCCTCGGCCAGAACGCACTGGCGATCCGGCTGGGCAAGGCTTTGGCGAGCAGGAGAAAAGATGTCGGCAACCTGGCGCTTGGCAATGCGTACCGGGCGGCCGGACAGTACGACAAAGCCATCGAGGCCTACAACAGGGTGCTGAATGTCAAGGAGAGCAGGCGATCCAAGAAGTCTCGCAAGGCAGCCAAGCTCTATATCGAACTGATCGAGTCAACGCGCGATCTGGACCTTTCGCAAGTGCCCGATGGAACCTACACCGGAGTCAGCGAAGGGTTCAAGGGCCAGTTGACGATCGAGATCGTGATGGCCGGCGGAATAATTTCGAACGTAAAAGTCACCAAGCACAAGGAGGATCAGCCGTACCGTTCGATCCAGGACATTCCTCAACAGATCGTCGAAACTCAGAACCTGGCCCACGTAGACGCGATCACTAGCGCGACGGTCACGTCGAACGCGATTATCAGCGCCACCGCCAGGGCGCTGAAAAGCGCCATGAAATAGCGGCCATGCGAATCGCCAGGAGCGAAGTTCCATGTCACTGAATCTGTTTATCGCAAAGCGTAATCGCTCCGGCTCGCACGGGCCAGTGCGGCGACTGCTGCGCCGATTGGGGCCAAGCTGGGCGACCGCCCCATTGCGGCGAATCATCCAGATAATTTCGCTGGCGGCATTCATTGCACTGCTGATGACGGGGAGTGACCTGTTCTGCAAGCTCGATCCGCTGGCGAGCATTTCCGCCGCCATTGCCGGGCGAATGTGGATAGCCGCCCTCGTGCCGGCAGCCATTGTGCTCGGCGTGTGCCTGATCTTTCCACGAGGCTTTTGCGGCTACTTGTGCCCACTCGGCGCGACGATCGACCTATTCGACTGGGCGATAGGCCGGCGCGTGCGACACACTGCGCCCAAAGCACGACCCCGCTGGTCGTCCATCCGCTTCGCCCTATTGGCGATCGTTTTGGCCTCGGCCGGGTGCGGAGTTATGCTGGGGGGATTCGTCGCAGCGCTGCCACTATTGACGCGTGGAATCACGGCCGGCTTTTTGCCGGTCTCAGCCATACAAATCGCCGCAATCGCCCTGCTGGTTCTCGTGCTGGGGCTGGGGCTCTTGGGCCGGCGGTTCTGGTGCCGCTTCCTGTGCCCCACCGGTGCTCTGCTTTCATTGGCATCCTGGCTGCGACTGACACGCCGAAAAACAACCGACGACTGCACCCAGTGCGGCGTGTGCGCCAAGGTGTGCGATTTCGACGCCATCCACGAAGACTTCACCACGCGCGACGCGAATTGCACCTTCTGCCAAACGTGCGGCGGCGCATGCCCGGCCGGCGCGATTGGATTTGTCGCACGATGGGACGACGATGGTATTCGCCAGCAGGCCGAACTCGCACGAAAGGAAGCCTCCGCCTCGCGTCGAACCTTCCTCGCCGGCGCCGTCGGCGGGCTGGTGTTGGCGACTGGGCTGCGAAAACTCTGGGGCGCCGCGCCGGATAATGCAACCATGCCAGTTCGCCCGCCTGGCGCCCTGCCCGAAGCGAAATTCCTCGCCGCGTGTGTACGATGCGGTTCCTGCCAGAAGGCATGCCCGACCGGGCTGCTCCAGCCGGCCGGCTTCGATAATGGGCTCGAAGGGCTCTGGACGCCGCAGGCACTGGCCGAGATGGGCCTCTGTGAAGCCGATTGCAATCGCTGCGGGCTCGCCTGCCCGACCGGCGCGATTCGCAAGTTGCCACTGGACGAGAAACAGGCCCTTCGCATGGGCCGGGCCAAAATCAACGAGAAAACCTGTCTGTCCCACACCGGTCGAGCCGAGTGCGGCCGCTGCGGGCTGGCATGCAAACAGGCCGGCCATGAGGCGATAGAACCCACTCTAGTCGGCATAGAGATCAATGAAATGGGCGAGCCAGACCCGGAAACCGGCTGGCCAGCACCGTCGGTCATTGTCGATAAATGCGTCGGCTGCGGCGCTTGCCAAAATGTCTGCCATAGCGTTAATGTTCGCCAGGAGCGTCTGCTGAAGTCGGCTGCGATTGTAGTTTCAGCCGGGGCGGGCAAGGACGATCGGATCGTTCACGGATCGTACATCGCACTTCGCCAGGCCGAGCGGCAGGCAAAAAAACGCCGACTGAATGCCGGCCAGGATGTCCCGTATTATTCGGACTGATACACTTCACTGAAGAAAGGATCTTCCGATGCCTTCCAAAGATTCTCAACCCAGCCACCATCACGGCGCGGGGCAGCAACTGGACGCCAAAGCTGCGGGCGTGCTTGGCCGAGGTCTGCGTGAACTGCTGAAAATGACCGAAGGGCTGGAGCTGACGCCCGCGCCGGTCAAGGAATACCCCTTCCCGTTGACGCAGATGGTCTACCGTCAGTTGCCCTCGGCCGAGACGATCCGCAGTGACGTCGAGTCGCGGATGGACAGCGACCCGGTGAGCGTTCTGGGAAATGCATTGGCGCTGCTGGAGCTTTACGAGTGCAACCAGCCGGACGTGGGCGAGCATCTGCTGGCCGGCATGGAATTCATCCGAACGGTGTTCCGCATCAAGCGCAGCAGCGGGTGGATGGCGATGCTCGGCGACGGCGACCGCGACGAACTGACCCGCGCCGTCGAGGCGAAATGGCAGTTCCGGTTCTTTCCAGGCCCGCAGCGCCCCACCGGCGCGTACGTGCTGCTGAACATGCTGGCGCGGTACGCGTACGTTTACGGCAAAATGCCCTTCGGCGACGCTCACGCGATGTGCCACTTCATCGAGGAACACGCGCCAGGCGTGCTGGTATGTCGAGGCAAAATGACCGATCTGGAATGCACGCTGGCGCTGGCGGCTATGAAAATTGGCGTGCCCGCAGTCGTGCCGAGCGATTATCCCTTCACGCTGGGCCGATCGGTCCGTTGCGATGAACTGGATGCGATCGTCGAAGCGGCTGGAAGCTTCCCGAACGTGCGAAAGCTCTTCGACACGCCAGAGATGGCCATCCTGCCAGATTATTGCGACCCGGACAACCAGCAGGAGAAAATCGCGCCAGCCGTCACGTGGGGCGACACGCCGGAAAGTTTTTACGTTCTGCAAAAAGGCCGTGTCGAGAATCCCGAGATCGTTGTGACGGGAACACCCACCGGGCCGATCGGCGTGCGGGTCACCATCGACGCCGAGCCGATGGACGCCTTGGACTGCCATTACATCGAGCATCGAATCTGCGGCTTCCTTTCGATGATGAAAGGCGTGGCTGTGCGATACAACGGCGAACAGTTCGCCCTCGACCTGGCCGATGGGACCGACCTGGACCCGGCTTGCATCGGCGAGGTGCTCTCGGCCGCGATTCGCAAAGAGTTTCCGCGTATCGAAAACATCCGCGCCGAAGTGATGTTTGAGACGGAAAAGCTGGCCGACCTAGCTCCAAGGATTCACCAGGACAAACAAACCCGCGAAAGTCAAATCGCTCAGGCCACCGAAGAAAACGCCGCGCAATTCTACGGCTGTATGTCGTGCTCGCCTTTTGCACCCGACCACGTGTGCGTGCTGACACCCGAACGTCCGCCGATGTGCGGCCAGCCGCTGGGCCGGATCAAAACCGGCGCCTTGTACGCCTTCGACGATAAGACCAACATCCACCACGCAAAGATGCACCAGGACATGAACTGCTACCGGGTGATCGACAAGGGCAACTGCATCGACCCGCAACTCGGCGAATGGGAAGGCGTCAACACCGTTGTCGAAAAACTCTCCCACGGGCGCACGAAGCGAATCCAGCTTCACTGCCTGGACGATTTTCCCAACACGGCCTGCTCGTGCTTCCGCCTGATACTGTTCAAGACGCCCGTGCCAGCCGAGGGAATCGGCGTGATGGACGCCGCCTACGAAGGCCGATCGCCCGACGGGCGAAGCTGGAAGGATCTGCATTACTCTCTTGCAGGCAAGCAGGCTCCGGGCCTGGCCGGGGCGGTTCCGGGCTATCTGACCTCACCGAAATTTCTCATCGCCCACGGCGGGTGGGACGCGGTTGTGTGGGCCAGCCCCAAAGTTGCTGCGATCATGGGCGACAAGCTGCCCGGCCACGTAGCCATCGGGCCGTGACTGCCTGAGTTACTCGCGCGGGTCACGACGCCGGAACATCCGCAACGGGAAGCCTAGCCCCGAGACCATCGTTGCATACAGGCCCACGCCAAGAACCCCAATGACGTCTCTCGTCCTGCCGGCACCAGGGTCGGGCATCTTCCGCAGCCAGAATATCGCACCCAAACGGGCGACCATCGAAACTACAAACAAAATGTGCCAATGATTCCACAGGAACGGCCCCCATACGATCGGTGATTCGCCCATGAAGGCCAGCCTTTGGGAAATCTCTCCCCCGGCCAGACCGCCAATCACCCCACCGATACCGAACATCACAAACGACGCCCCAAGGTATTTATTGCCTCCCTCCTTGTCGGCAAATCCGAATCGCACGGCGCTATGGGCCATCATGATCGCGTTGCTGCTCACCCCCAGTATCATGAATCCCAGCGACATCAGTAGGTAGGCCCCGATCGGCGTGGCCGCGTCGGCCAGCACCCAATCAGACCTGCCCCACAGTTGCCCCACACTTGAAGCGATCCAGTTTAGTCCGTCTGCGACGAACTGCGGATTCGGCGTATTGCCGCTGGCGGCCAGCATCGGTACGAACGCCAGGATCGTTCCGACCGTCGATACCAGCAGCACGGGCTTTCGCCCGTATCGATCGATCATTGCTCCCCATCTCCTGGCCAGCAGAATGCCGCATACCGGGACAATCACCAGGACCAGACCATTGGTCGCCAACTTGCTGAAATGCAGGCTTTCCAGGCAGAGCAGAACGACGAATCGCATGCAGATCGCGGTGGCAAATGCCATTGTGACTGCATAGGCCGCGTAAAAGCGAAACGCGCGATTGGCCAGCGGCTCGACCAGGCGATCGTAATAAAACAGTAATACTACACGAACCGCGACAAAGGGCAAAAGTAGCGGGTTGCATCGTGGGCGGGCAGGCGAATCGTCGGTTGGCTGCGATGCGGGCTGTATGGCCTGGCTGCGGAGGACGTCCGGCACGCGGAAAATAATATACAGCAGCGGGTCCAGCAGGCCGAATATCCCGCCGAGTGCGATCAGCCCGCCTGCCACCCAAAGCAGCACTGGTTGATCCGAAGCGGTCTGGGGCATTCCCTTGCGGGTGACCGCGTCGAGCAAGACCCCCACCGCCAGAGCCGCCACGATCGTCGCCGAACTGCTGAAACGTTTGTGCGTGGCGAGGTAGCTTCCGCGAATGCGACGGGGCACCAGATCCCCCATCCACGACCACCAGGCTGGGTTGCAAAACGCACCCGTCAGGTGCGAAGAAGCGATGATCGCCATGACCGCGCCCACCGCCAGGCCCGATGGTATCGGCAGCAGCAGCGGCACGAGGATCATCGCAACCCACAGCGAACGATGAACTACACTGAAATAGACAAATTGGTACTTCCGCAGCCCGGTCCGGTCGATCAGTGCTGCGGTGGCCGGCTGGAGAAATGTCGCCAGGTGAGCAATGGCCGCCAGAAAGCCAAACGCTCGATTGTCGAAACCTAGCATTCGATAGAATATTGTCGCATGCGAGCCACCTATGCACACACCCCACAACACAGAAAGCATCACGGCCGCCGTCACCGTCCGAAGCGACCGGCGCAGGTCAGACCGACGAATGCTGAGAGCGGGCAGGTCGTCGTAGGATTTTCGGCGTAAGAAAGAAGCCATCTCGCAAAACCACCACTCAACCGGCCATCTGGGAGATATACGCTCGACCGGTTGCGGGCATTATAGACTGCCCGCCCCACAAGCAAATGAACAAGCATGCCTGAAAGAAAGTTTTATTCCGCCCAAGCGAGCGGTTTTTCAAATGAGTGCCTACGCGTACGATTTGCCACAGGCAAGCTAGCCGCGAACGCCTAAGTGAGCGGTTTTTCAAATGAGTGCCTACACGTACGATTTGACACATGCAAGCTAGCTGCGAGCGCCTAAGTGAGCGGTTTTGTTGCTTCTTTGTCGTGCTCTTGCTGCTGTGCTTAGCGGCGGGACGCAGGCCCGCCTGTTGTTGTCCTTGCTCTACCAATAATCCAGCGTCAGCGCGATTCGAGAATATTTCGCCTGTTGCGACACGATAAGATGAGTTATACCATCTGGCGAATCGTCCTTCACCGACCCACTTGCGGGAGATGAGTTATGACCAATGCGAATAATGTCGGCCGCACAATATTGTTGCTAGCGACAAGCCTGTCACTGCTTTTGGCGGCCGGCTGCAAGCAGCAGTCGGAACTGACTCCGGCGGCGTCTCTTGATAGTCGGCTCGCCACTGGAGTGGCGGTTTCTGGCGATGGGCGGGTGTTCGTGAACTTCCCCCGCTGGTCGCACTCGCACGATCTGTCCGTAGCCGAAATCGATCCGAACGGAATCATTCGCCCGTATCCATCGGCGCAATGGAACTTCTGGTCGCCAGGCGACGATCCGCGAAAGCGATTCGTGTGCGTCCAGAGCATCACCACCGATCCGCAGGCGCCCGACGAGGCGTTGTGGGTGCTGGATTCGGGCAACCCGCGCTTCGAGGGCGTCGTGCCCAACGCGCCAAAGCTCGTACAGGTGGACCTGGCTGGCGGCCGCGTGGTACGCACGATTCGGTTCAGCCCACAGATCGCGCCGCGCGACAGTTATCTCAACGATGTCCGCGTGGACATGCAGCGCGGCTTTGCCTACATAACCGATTCAGGCCGTGGCGCGCTGGTAGTGGTCAACCTTAACACCAACCGGGCTCGCCGCGTGCTGGACGGCCACGTTTCCACCCGTGCCGACGCCGATGTGAAGCCGGTCATCGGCGGGCGGGCGCTACGAAACGCACAAGGCCTGACCCCTCAGATCCATGCCAACGGAATCGCCCTAAGCCCTCAGAAAGACATGCTGTACTTCAAATCGCTAACGGGCAGAACGCTCTACAGGATCGAGACGGTCAAGCTTCGCAACTTCTCGCTGCCTGACAGCAAGCTGATCCTGGCGGTCGAATCGCTCGGAAAGACGGTCGTCTCTGACGGCATGATTTTCGGCCGGGACGGAAAGCTCTACCTGACGGCGTTGGAGCAGAACGCCATCGTCAGCCGCAGCGCCGACGGCAAGCTGAAAACGCTCGTGGCGGACCCGCGTCTGGCCTGGCCGGACTCGGTGGCGATCGCACCCAACGGCGACCTGTACATCACTGTCTCGCAAATTCATCGAATGGCGAAGTTTAACGAGGGGCAAAGCCGACGACGCCTGCCTTACACGCTTTATAAGCTGCCGGCCGTCGCCCCGCCCGACCCCGAACGAGCGCCAAAGCAAGAAGACATGCTCAAGCAGATTCTCCCACAATAAGAGATTACGCTGAGACTTTGTTTTGACCGAGCGGCAGCTGCGCGGTGTAATAGACCCATGCTGGGACGCCAACGACGCACAACCCGTCTGGACGTTGGCTTGGCGATTGCTTTCGCCGGCCTGTCCTATCTTGTCTGGTCACTGGTCGCCGGAGGCAGCCGGGTGCTGGTGAGAACCTTCATGCACTCGGCCGAGAACCTAGACATGGAATTGTCAGACCTGACCGGAGGGGTAAAAATATTCTTCTCCGAGGCCGGGTTCGTAATCGACCTGGTTGGCCTGGCGTGGCTGGCCGGTTCACTGGCGTTGGTGCTGCTTAGCTCGCGTCAGAGAATTGGCATCACATGGGTGTGGGTGTGTGCAATTTGCCAATCTTTCACGGCCGCTCTGGGAGCAGTGCTGGTGGGCCTTGCAGTTCTCGACGCTATGGCCAAGGCGGCTGGCGGCGGCGAGCCCAAAGAAAATATCCTCGAACGGATCAGCGAGATTTCCCTGCCGGTGGTCATTACGCTGGCGGTGCTGATCTGGGTTTCGGCTGTGGTCTGGCTATTGGTCGAGCGCGCCCACTTTGCCAATCGCGGCCCTACCCTTCGCGACGGACTGCGCACCAACGTCTTCAAGGTCTGAAAAACGGGATGGCACGACTTCGATAGATTCAGACAGAACACTCCCCCCTCTTTGATTTCGATCATTTGCCAGTCAGCAGCGTGATGGCCTCTGTACGTGTGGCCAGGTTGCTGCGGAACGTGCCAAGCATCGCCGAGGTAAGCATCACCGAGCCTGGCTTCTTCACGCCACGAATCGTCATGCATGTATGAGTGGCTTCGATGATCACGCCGACGCCCTTGGCGTCCAGCTTCTCCATCAGCAGTTCGGCGATCTGCAACGTCAGCCGCTCCTGAACCTGGGGTCTGCGGGCGAACGATTCGACCACGCGAGCCAACTTGCTCAGCCCAACCACGCTTCCTCGTGGAATATAAGCAACGTGCGCCTTACCCATGAACGGCAGGAGATGATGCTCGCACATCGAGTAGAAGGGAATATCGCGGAGCACGACCATCTCGTCATATTTTTCCTTGAACTCTGCCGAAAGATGCTCGGCCGGGTCCTCGAACATACCGCCGAATAGTTCGATGTACATGCGGGCAACCCGCGCAGGCGTATCGAGCAGGCCTTCCCGGTTGGGGTCTTCGCCGACGGCTTCGAGAATTTCCCGGACGGCTTTTTCGATCCGAACCAGATCCACATCACTTTTCGTGCTTTGAGGCATTAAGGTTCTCCTGTCACTGGGCACTTATACGCGGCCCGGCCAGGCGGGTCAATCCCTTCATCGCAAGCGCGAAAGCGCCCAATCGACCTGGCCGCCCCAGCGATCGTCTAGTGCCCGCAATTGTCGCAACGGCTCGGACAGGGATGCATTCCCACTAGCGGCCGAGGCAAGAATCACATTCCGCATGAAACCATCATATCCGCCTCTCCGCAGAGCCGACCCGCACGTCGCGAGATCCCACTCAGGCTCGTCCCAGGCGAGCAATTCCGCCAGCGGCGCTGCGTGGATGCGGAGTTGACTTTCGCTGGCGTCCGGGCTGCGAAGTTCCGGATCACCGGCCGGCAGATCGTGATTGTGCGGGCAGGCTTGCTGGCAACGATCGCAGCCGAACACGCTGCAGCCCCACGACGCGCGAAGTGTTTCGATAATCGGCCCGGCGTGTTCTATGGAGAGATAGCTGAGGCACCTGGGTGCGTCGACCAGGCCGTCGCCTCCGCAGGCGCCGGTCGGGCATGCACGCACGCACACGTTGCAATCGCCGCAGTCGCCGTGGATCGGCTCGTCGGGCGTCAACTCCAGGTTGCATACGATCTCGCCCAGCACGACGTAGCTGCCAAGGCTGGGCACGATCAGACAGCCGTTTCGCCCGATCCACCCAAGCCCCGACGCAGCGGCCAGGCTGCGCTCGGCCAGCGGGGCCGAGTCGACAAATGCACGGCCGGCAAAGTCGGGCACGATACGACGAAGTTCGTTCATCATCCGGTGGCAGCGTTTCTTGAGCACCTTGTGGTAATCGCGCCCTCGTGCGTAGCGGGCCACAAAAGCACGCAGCGGATCGGCCTGAGGCGCAGGTTCATCCGGACCGGGCGCATAGCCTACCGCCAGGCAGATCACACTTCGCGCCCCTTCAACCAATCGGTCCGGGCGGAATCGCTTATCGCGATTTTGGCTGAGATAATCCATCTGCCCGGCCCCGCCCCGCGCCAGCCAGTCGTCGTAGCGCTGGCCGCCGAAGACTTCTGTCGCAGTGGTTACCGCCACGCGATCGAAGCCTACCTGGCTTGCAATGCGCCGAACGGTCTGGTCGAGTTGTGCAGCATCATGCATGGAAGCAGTGTACCACTACGGGCTAATATCAGCCGCCAAAAACGGCCAGCCTCTCGAAGAATTGGGCTATCGACGGCGATCGTTCACGATACTTGCGAGGCTTGAGTACGTCCAGCGGGCGGACCCGAGGCCATTCGTACCACAACTGATCTGCGGGTACGACGAGCAGGCCGGCCTGGCGAAGCGGTGGCGCAGCCAGCTTGATCGGCCCCACGACAAGCAGGTCTATGCGATCGGCATTGCGATCGGCATTGCGATCGGCAACCAGCCAGCATTGCCCTACTGTCTCGGAAAAGCCCTTCACGGCGGCAAGGGCCGTGCCAATCCCGTCGTCGGTAGCCTGAATGCGAAGTGCTGCGACACCGCGAGAATGCAGGCAGGTCAGGAATCTGCGGATGCTCTGGCGGCTGTAGCATCGCCAAGCCTGTGGATGATCGCCGGGCAAGGCCGTCAGCAGCGCACCGTCGAACCGCTGGCGAACGTGTCTTGAAGCAGAAAACATTCCACGACGCGGCGGCGCAATCGACTGGGGCCATATACCGTCCGGCAGCGCCGATGGGTCTGCCGGGCAAACTACAAAATGTACCCCGACTGGCAGCGTAGACGGCAGGTCATCCATCGACGCCACGGCAGTCAGCCATCGCCCGCTGCGTTGCGCGATTGTCTGGACCAGAGCGCGGTCGACACGGGCGCTTCGCCATGGCGCCGGGCTCGGCAACATACCCGCCGGATGTCGGGCCGAGCCGGCCGGGCCTCTACGGGCCACGCCGGTCAGCCAAACCCCCGGCCGCGCGAAGGCAAATTGCTCTCTCACTTCGTGGACAGCGCCCAGCAAAGCAACGGCCAGGGATGCCAGCAGCAACACGCCGTTAGCCGCCCATCGAAACAGATTGCCCCTCCGTCGAGCGATCAGAATGCCCGCCACCGCCGGCGCTGCAAAGAGCCCCAATGCGGCAACCACCATAATGCTAGGGCCAAGCGGAGTCGCGACAACCAGAATGTAAAGAACGATTGCAACCGCACCGCCGGCTGCGGCGATGCTGAAATACGTTCGTGCGCGCCCGCCTGCGTATGCGAACAGCCTCCGCTGTCTCGAAAGGATCAGCGCCGCCATCGCAGCAATGGGCAGCTGAAATGCGATCACAAATACCAGGCACGCCCACCGGGCCGATCCGCCCGACAAGGCCGAGATCAGCAATGCCGCCTGCATGCCCAACCCAGCCAGCACGCCCGTCGTAGCGCCGAGGCGCTGACGAATGCCCGGCGGCTGCGATTTGCGATCGGCGCGACGAAGAAACACGCACAGCATTGCGATCGAGCCGCCCGCCCAAAAGGCGCCCGCGCCCAGGCCGAATTCGGCCGCGTCGCCAAGCAGGCGAAGTTGGAGCACAAACGATAGCGTAACAACGGTATATGCGACCCCCACGCCCATACGCTGCCAAAAGGCCGGCCTTTCCACGGTGGTTTCGATATTGACGGGGCGACTTGAAACTCGCTCCCGTTGGATCACCACCGCAGCGCCGGCCAAAAGCAGTACTGCAACGGTGGCAGTCAGGCCTCGCACGTCCAGTCCCGCCATCCAGCAAACCCCGAACGCCACCAGGCCCACCGCCACGCCCCACAACCATTCGCGGAAAACCGTCGCGTAAATATACCGCCCCGAACCGACGCGGATCATGCTTGCGACCAGAAGCCACACAGCCGCGCCAATGGCAATCGGTAGCATGCCCACAAGTTGAATCGCCAGCCGACAGAACATCCAGGCCGTAGGCGAAAAGAGCATCCGCTCGGCCAGGCGGTCGGCAAGCCAGCCGCCCCCGAACACCGCCCCAACGCTGGCGAGCCCGCCAATCGCCGCCATCGCCAGAGATGCAGCCAGCAGGCGAATAGCGCCGCGAGAATCCGGGCGCGCATGGTTCAGGCCGGCCGCGTCCAACACATTCAGGACCGCGTCGCCGAAGCCCAATCGCGTCGCAGTCCAGCGGCACAAACGCATGAGTCGGCCCGGAAGCACCACCGCGATCGACAGCGCCCCAAGAGTCGCCGAAATTCCCACCAGAGTCGACGCCCCCGATGCATCCAGCGACGCGTGCCAGAGAATCAGCAGGCAGCATGCCCAGACCGTCAGGATCGCTGCGGCGCATATAACGACCAATCTATCGATTTGTGCTGATTTCATTTTCTTATTCAGCCGATCTCGATGCGGCCCGGCCGATCATTTGACAATCGTCGACTTCGCAGCCGGCAGCCGAACGCATCGGCCGTCGTCGCATTCCAGCACGAGCCCTTCCAGCGGGCTGACGTCCACAGCCCTGCCTACGTATCGCGCGGCGCCGCAAAGGATCTCGACCCGCTGGTTGATCATTCCGCATCGTCCCAGCCAGCTATCGTGCAAGAGGTCGAGCCGACCTGCGGCGATCCGGCAAACCCATTCGTCCAGTCGGCGTAACAGTTCGCGAACCAACTCGATCCGCTCGACGGGATGGCCTACCTCTGTGGCCAGGTTCGTCGCGGGGCTATCGACGTCCGCGTCGGCGGGAGAATCGTTGGCATTGACGCCGATGCCCACCACCGTTGCCCGCCGCCCTTCCACCTGGCGCATTTCCACGAGAACCCCGGCCGCCTTGCGACCGTCCAACAAAACGTCGTTGGGCCATTTCAACTCGGCCCGCGGCGCGCCGGGTATTTCAATTGCCTCGGCCGTCGCCAGACCGGCAGCGATGGTGATCGCGTCCGGCGGCAAATGCTCGCCGTCATCCAGCAAAAGCAAGCTCAGGAGAATATTTGAACGGGGGCTGCTCAGCCAACTCTTGCCGAATCTGCCACGCCCGGCCCGCATCGATTCAGCCAGCACGACCAGTCCGTCCGCGTCCATTTGGCGGGCCGAGTCGAACGCCACGTCGTTGGTGGAATCCACTTCATCGAAACATATCGCGTGGCGACCCACTCTCCGCGTATCGAGGCCGCGCTCGATCAGGTGCGCGTCCAGGGCGAACGGCTCGGTCAGGCGAACGCCACGATCGGGAGCGATCTCCAGCGAATGCCTGCGCCCCCGAACCAGTTCCAGCAGCCGATCCACTTTCACATGATCGATCCGCAAAGTTTGGGCAAGTTCCGCGAGCGGCCAGAAACCCTCCCGCCGATCGTAGAGTAACTCCAGAACTCGATCGACCTCATCCATGATCAGCCTAGCTCGATGTCCAACGCGATATCCACCGCCCGGGCCGAATGCGTCAAGGCGCCAACCGAAATCAAGTCCACACCCGCCTCGGCCACCAGTCGAACGGACTCCAACGTAATACCACCGGACGCCTCCAGCGATATCCGCCCGTCGGCTCCGGCCTGGTCGCGCATGGCCACCGCCCGGGTGAGCGTTCTGGGTTGCATGTTATCGAGCATGATCACATCCACCGGCAGTGCCAGCGCGACCGCTAGTTGATCGAGCGTGTCGACCTCGACTTCGACGAATCCGCCTTCCGGCAAGCGCGATCGCAGTCGGTCCAGTTCCGGCCCGATAGCCTCCAGCGAGCCGGCGCCACCGGCCCGCGCGAGCACGGCCAGGTGGTTATCCTTGACCAGCACGGCGTCGTAGAGACCATGACGATGATTGCGCCCGCCGCCGGTTCGCACAGCATATTTTTCCAGCTCGCGCCAGCCTGGCGTCGTCTTGCGGGTGTCGAGAATCGCCGCGTCCGTGCCGGCCACCTCGTCCACGTAGAGGCGAGTGACGGTCGCCACCCCGCTGAGCCTCTGGAGGAAATTCAGCGCCACGCGCTCGGCCGACATCATCGTCCGGGCTGGGCCGCGCCAATTGGCCAACACCGTCCCCGCAGCGACGAACTGTCCCTCGCCGATGCGTATCTCGGTCGACAGGTTTTGGTCATACGCGCCGGCAACCGTATCCAGAAACGCCCCGCCGCAGAAAACCAACTCCTCGCGGGCGACGAATTCTCCAACCGCAAGCACGTCGGCCGGCAGCAGCAGGCTGGTCACGTCGCCGGTGGCGCCGAGGTCTTCCTGCCGGGCCAGTGTCAGCAGCCGCTCGAAATTATCCCGCTCCCGCGGGCCTGGTTGCGTTGTCATGATGTTATGCAGAATACCCGAATCGCGCCGAGGAGAAAAGCCCCCTTGCACTGTAGGCTCGCCGTTGTACGGACCGGGTTCACTTGCGGGGTTGCCTGCCTTTTCGGCCGGTGCGTTTTGGCGGGTGGTCGATGGTGTCCTGCTCGTCGGGGCCTTTCATCGCCTCGATGCGGTCGCGGAGCATCGCGGCGCGTTCGAAATCGAGCTTCTCGGCCGCCTCGTACATCTCGCCCTCCAGTTGAGCGATCATCTCGGTCGTGTCAAATTCCTGCTCGGTGGCATGGATGGCATCGCGGGCAATTTCCCTCGCGCGCATCTGATCGGCCAGACCCGTGCGGATCTCTTTGCGGATGGTCTGCGGCGTGATGTTGTTTTCTTCGTTGTACGCCTGTTGGATTTTCCGGCGGCGCGTGGTTTCGTCGAGCGCCTTTTGCATCGAAGCTGTGATTCGATCGGCGTAGAGGAACACCTGTGCGTTGACGTTTCGCGCGCATCGGCCGATGGTCTGGATCAGGCTGGTCGCCGAACGCAGGAAGCCTTCCTTGTCGGCATCGAGGATGCAGACGAGCGAAACTTCCGGCAGGTCCAGGCCTTCGCGCAGCAGGTTCACGCCGACCAGCACGTCGAATTTACCTTCACGCAGCTCGCGGAGAATATCCACCCGCTCGAGCGTGTCGATCTCGCTGTGCAGGTACTTGCAGCGGAAGCCCTCCTGCTTGATGTACTCCGACAGATCCTCGGCCAGGCGTTTGGTCAGCGTTGTGATCAGCGTTCGCTCGCCCATTTCGATGTGCGCGTCGATTTCTTTCAGCAGGTCGGCCACCTGCCCGCGGGCCGGGCGAACCTCCACGGGCGGGTCGATCAGGCCGGTCGGGCGGATGACCTGCTCGACCACTTCGCCGCCGGACAGTTCAAGCTCATACGGTGCGGGCGTAGCCGTAACGAACACCACCTGTTTCCACATCTGCTCGAATTCTTCGAACTTCAGCGGACGGTTGTCCAGAGCGCTTGGCAGTCGGAAGCCATGCTCCACCAGCACATTTTTACGCGCCTGGTCGCCGTTGAACATCGCGCGAATCTGCGGAATCGTCACATGCGACTCGTCGATGATCAGCAGGAAATCGTCGCCGAAATAATCGATCAGCGTGTATGGCTTCTGGCCAGGCTGGCGGCCGTCGAGGTGACGCGAGTAGTTCTCGATGCCTGGGCAGTACCCCACCTCGAGCATCATCTCCATGTCGTATCGCGTGCGGGCCGACAGCCGCTGGGCCTCGAGCAACTTGCCCGCGTTTCGCAGGCGGATCAGCTGAAGCTCCAACTCCTCCTTGATCGACTTCGCGGCCCGTTCGATTGCCTCTTCCGCCGCGACGTAATGCACAGCCGGGAAGATAAACGTCTGGTCGGTGCTCGAAAGCGCCTCGCCCGTCGTCGGGTGGATGAGATGGATGGCCTCGATCTCGTCGCCGAACATCTCGATGCGGTAGCCGAACTCTTCGTAGGCCGGGTAGATTTCCAGCGTATCGCCCCGCACGCGAAACGTGCCGCGCTTGAAGTTCACATCGTTGCGGTCGTACTGGAGAGTCACGAACCGCCGCAGCAGTTCGTCGCGATCGACGGTCTGGCCGACGCGCATGGGGATGACCATGCTCTTGTATTCCTCGGGCGAGCCCAGGCCGAAGATGCACGAAACGCTGGCTACGATCACCACGTCTTTGCGGTGCGACAGGCTGGTCGTCGCGCTGAGTCTCAGCCGGTCCAGATTCTCGTTTTTCGATGCGTCCTTCTCGATATAAATGTCTCGCTGCGGAATATACGCTTCCGGCTGGTAGTAATCGTAGTAGCTGACGAAATACTCGACGGCGTTGTTGGGCAGCAGATCCTTGAATTCCTCGTAGAGCTGGGCAGCCAGCGTCTTATTGTGCGAGATCACCAGCGTGGGCTTGTTGAGTTTCTCGATGACGTTGGCCATCGTGAAGGTCTTGCCGCTGCCGGTCACGCCGAGCAGCACGTTGTGCGAGTGGCCAGACTCGATGTTGCGCACGAGCTGATCGATCGCCTCTGGCTGATCGCCCTGCGGCGTCATATCGGAGATTATTTTGAACTTTGGCATACCGGCTATCCTGCTGGATCAATGCGTCGCAAAACAGCCATTATAGCTTGTATGCCTCGCCTACTCTAGAGCTTCAACAGGACATGAAACGCCAAAAATTGCTTAGTAAGGAGTAGCCCCCAACTCCTTGAGTTGTTCTGCAATTCGGAATACGTGAGTGGAAGAATTGCAATTGCGTAAGTCTTCTTTGTCTTGCCAATTTCCACGAAGTAATTGCTTTGCATTTGTGATAGCTGTATCGACCAAAGGAATCAGCGTGGCAATTGCATTTTTATTCGCCTTGGAATAATTCGGCAAATGCTGTTTCAGTGCGCCCTCAACTTCACTATTGGTGTAATATTGACGACTCGTTCTTTCGTAGTGAAGTAGAAGCCAATACTCTGACCTGCCCCTTTATTCTGTACCAACCTGAATGAGAGTCAGGCCAATGCATTCTCCTTGTGTTCCGGAGGGTGAGGCGCAGCCGAATCCGCAGGAACACAAGGTCGCCCCTTGCGAGGGCA
>SDBV01000667.1_pt1 | contig 49660 bp, 45 predicted proteins | sample 2277081 | NCBI WGS metagenome assembly SDBV01 (sample SAMN10402039, study PRJNA504765) | marine sediment metagenome | isolation source: marine sediment core GS10_PC15, 223 cmbsf | place: Arctic Ocean: Southern Knipovich Ridge | collected 2010
CCTCTGCAACCGTTCTTCCATGGTCGCTATGGGCACTTACACCCGCCGCAACCGCTCTCAGGAAGTTACGCGCCACGATCGTATCGGCATCGGCGCCGCAGACACCCAGAGGCGCCTTCTTAGAAACCCGGCAGGGCCCCATGCTGCATATCCGGCAGCATATACCCTGCTTACCGAAACCGCACTGTGGCGACTGGGCATCCAGACGGTCCCATGCGTTCTCCTGACCAAGCTCGGCCATATGAGCGATCATCTCCTGGGCCGCCTTGTCACTACTGCGTTCTTTTGGATCCATACAATATTCCTCACTTACTAAACAATGCTCAAATCGCGCGCGTCTCTACTAACGTATTATGTCATTAACAAAAATTTATACTTCTACTAATTTAATAGGGGACAGTCACCTATTTATATCCGGGCACCATGCCCACACAACAAATCTATACTTCCGCAGCCTGGCTCTTCTCGAAAAGCCCAAGCAGTTTACCCTTAGCCTCCCCCATACTCTCTATTAGTTCACTTCCTGCGCTCATTACCCCGGCCCCTTTAAAGTCCGCAGCCTGAACGCCCGTATCATATTTATAACTCCCAAGCAGCGGAATCTCACCCAACTGCTCGGCGATCTGCCCCACTTGCTCCGGATCGGTTATCTTATTCGCAAACACACCCACATGCGGTATACCCATCTCCCCAGCCATCCTCGCAACGTTAAGAGCAGTCTCAATACTCCGCTGCCCCGGCTCAACAACTGCCACAAGCCCGTCTACACCTTTAACACACGCCCTGCCCATAAACTCCAGCCCCGCCGCCAGATCGACCAGGATCATCTCTTGCCGGTGCAGGATCGTATATGTCATCAATGCCTTCAGAAACGCCCCCTCAGGACAAGCACATCCCGAACCCGCCTTCTCAATACTCCCAAGCGACAAAAGCTTAATACCCTCGATCTCCGTACAGTACTTATCCGGCAAGTCCGAAACATTCGGGTTGAGCTTAAAGTATTGACCAGCCGCACCCGGCTTTGCACCCGTCCGCTCCTGTATCAAGTCTTTCATCTCGATCAGAGCAGTAGGAACCGAATCAGCCGAAACTCCAAGAGCAGAAGCAAGATTCGCATCGGAGTCCGCATCGAGAGCAAGAACATCCAGCCCGTCACGGCAAAATAGATGCGCCCAGACCGCGCAGAGCGTAGTCTTGCCCACTCCCCCTTTACCGCTTATGGCTATTTTCAAGCCGGATGGCATAACGCCTCTCCAAAAAAACACACCCTGTTCAACGACCAGAACCTGAACGAACCCTCTCGGCCCGGAACATCAAGGCTCCAGCATAGCGTGATGCCAACGCCCAAGTCGGTGAGACAAGGTATAAACCGTAAAAAATACAAGAATGATATGATAATGTCAAAAGAAAACACTCTTTTTCATAAAAAAATAGTGAATTTAACACAAAAAACCGAACATCCGTTGTCAGGAAACGAACAATCCCAACGCGATCTTTTTACCTGTTGCTGTTTTAAACAAACTTTCAATGTTTTCTCGCAGTTTTTCTTTGCTCTCCGTCGCGCAAACATCCGGGATATTGACCAGCCAATCCGCATCCCAGATGATCCTGAACTCAAGCGTATCTATGTCCTTTGCGCTGTGATGGTTCGCAATGATCTTACAAATATGCTCACTTGCCTTCGGAGCAACCTCAAGCCTATTCAATATCTCCCGCGCGATTGGCGGCCCCTCGATCTCCTGATACTTACCACCCGCCGACCCATGCACTTCCTCAGCCCGCTGAATACCGATATCATGCAGGATCGCCGCAGCCCTGACCACAAGCCCCTCACCCCCCTCTTCGCTCTGGATCTGATCGGCATACTCCAGAACCTGCAAAGCATGGTCGATACGCCTCTGATCATCCCCAAAAACCGCCTTCATCTCCTCAACCAGCGTATCACAAAGAACCGCCGCATCCTTATTCTTCAGCAGATCGCCAAGGCACTGATCCGCATACGCACACCACTTCGCACACCCAAGATCGATCTTCGGATTCCACACCTCACCCCCGCACCTACGACACTTCCGCCGTGGCTCATCCTTCCAGAACTCCATCTCCACCCCGCACTCCGGACACTTAAGCTCGAAAATATCTTCCGGCTTCCAATAACGCTGATCTTGTCCCGGGCACTTCACCATATCAGTCCTACCTAAGAAAATCTACGCCAATATTACGGAATCAAAGCATTCCTGTTCAGCCTATCACATCCGACCGGCAACAACAAGCTAAAATACCACCCCACAAACCCGCTAAACACCAGCACAAATCGGCCTATAATCCACATAACAGCCGAATTACACAAAAAATCACTTACAAACAGAATGCCTCCTCATAGAATAATTGTTTACTTTTATTGCGATAGCTGATATGATTTTATGCGTTTGATACAATTTTAACTGTCCGCAAGGTGATATGCTTTTACTTGCCGTTTGCAGGAAAGAATTCCATCTTCTGTTTAGGAGTTGTTTTAGTGAATCTCAAGACAATGCGTAAATTGGACCACTTTTGTGGGTTGCCATTGTGCTGGATCGCATCTTTTCTAACAAAACTATTCAGAATAATATCAAAACCGAAAAAAAGGGAAGTTACCGGTAAGGGGAAAATAGTTGTTTTCAAGTTTTTTGGGCTTGGCAGCATCATTCAGACCAGCCCTCTATTGAAAGCGATAAAACACACATACCCTGAGTCATCTGTGCTGTTTCTGACTTTCTCATCAAATGAAGAACTTGTTGGTCGACTGGATATTTGTGACGAGCTGATCGTCATTCGCACGAAAAACCTCATGACTTTTTGTCTGGATGTGTTTGCGGTCCTGATGAAATTCTGGAAGATCAAACCAGAGGTGGTAATTGACCTCGAGGTTTTCAGTAAGTTTTCGACATTGATGTTATTTCTCAGCAGAGCGCCCATTCGAGTCGGATTTCATCTGAATAACTTTTGGAGATATAATATTGTAACCCACCCTATCTATTTTAATTATTTTTGGCATATCTCCGAAATATACCGCCATGCAGGCCAACAGATCGGCGTGAATATTGAGAACTTTTCTCTATCTACCATAAGGGTTAGCGAAGAAGAAAATGTCGTTGTAAAGGAATCACTTGAAAGTCTTGGATGGACGCAGGGACGCAGGCTTATCGGTATAAATGTTAACGCAGGTGACATGAGTCTCGAAAGACGCTGGCCGACTGAGAAATGGCACGAGACGATAAACTATATTCTGACCAAGTATCCGGAAAGTATGGTTATATTGACAGGTTCACCGGGCGAGAGGCAATATGTCGAAAATGTATTACAGACCGGAGATATGGACCGAAAACGCATAAAAAATATGGCAGGCAAATGGAACCTTCCCGAATTTTCGCTGGCTTTATCGAGTTTTGACCTCTTTGTCACAAATGATTCAGGTCCGGTTCACCTGGCCGCAACTACTTCTGTTCCGGTGATATCACTATGGGGTCCAGGAAGACCGCAGTTTTACGCTCCTCAAGTGGAAGGTCATCGAAATCTTTATGCAAATTATCAATGCAGCCCATGCTTATACATGTTCACATCTTTTGAAGGGATGTGGTGTAACCATAAAGGGGATTGTATGAATGCGATTACCGTTGACGAGGTTACTCAGGAAATTGATACCATTTTAGGCAATCCTGGCAATGAATAAAACAACAAAAGACGAATCCATATCCTCCTGTCCGGTTTGTGGAGGGCAAGTTGCGACAAAACGTAATGTGGTACGTGCAGGAAATGTCGCGATTTGTACGAGTTGCGGGACATGGTACCGTGTTCCAAAACCGAGCGAACAGGAATTAAGATCTATTTACGATAAAAGCTATTATGATGCGTGGGGCATCGACCAGGATGAGAATATCGCTAAACTTTCAAAGCGAGCCACATTCCTGCCATTGTTCAAACGTATAAAAGCCAAATTGCCTGAGGGGGGTAAAGTTCCCGTTATCCTTGATGTGGGTGCCGCTACCGGACTGCTTCTTGATATTGCCAAAGAGAAAAACTGGGATTGCTATGCTATTGAGATCAATCCCTACGCACTTAAAATACTTCGAGATAAATTCGGAGATGCAAAGGTGTGCGACAAAGATATTGCCGAATGCATTTTCCCAGAGCATACATTTGATATTATTACGATGACCGATCTTATTGAACATTCGTTTGATATCACGGGCACTCTCAAAAAAGCTGCCCGCTTACTGAAACCAGCGGGAATGTTATGTATTACAACTCCGGCAATAGACAGTTTCTCACGTTATCTGATGGGAACACAGTGGCTACACTTCAAAGAGGAGCATATACAGTATTTTACGCGTAAAGCCCTGAAAAAATCGCTTTTTGCTGCTGGTTTCAATAATATAAAAATATACTGTTGGTCCAAAACACTAACCATTGATTATATTAACAGGCAGTTGCACGCCTATCCACACAGAATACTGACGCCTCTCATTAAAGGACTGAGATGGTTTTTGCCGACTGCGATTCGAACTTTACCGATGCGTTTTCGCTGTGGAGAGATTTGGGCAATAGCGACTTTATGAACTTTATAACTTATGAGGAGTACGAATGGATAGTCTAGCTAATGATGACAAAATGCAAAAGAGAGGCCTTGGCCTACTTGTTGTTGTTACACTTGGTGTTATTGTTTGTGTTTGCAGCATGGATATTTTGTTTTCCGGCGATATCTGGAGCGATTTAAATGTCCTGATTTCGGGGAAAAACTTTGCGGAATATGGCTTTCTTAAATTGCGATTCCTGCCGGTTCTCCAGAATACTCCTCCATCAGAGACACCTCATTATTATCTGCATTATCCTCCCTTGGGAGACATATTTAATGGTTTACTACGTATAATTGGCTTGGAAAGTATTTTTGTTTACCGTTTTATAGCGGGCATATCGTCACTTATTGGTGTTGTATGTTTATACATAATACTGACAAGGCTTACATGTTGTTTGGTGGCCTTATGCGGCATGCTCTTCTTTGTCACGTCGCCATACTTCTGGAACTATTCCTGCACTATTCATAGCCATGCATACAATATTATGTATATTGGTCTGTTTCTTTTGTTCTTCTTCAAGGCTATGGATGACAGTGGCAGCACTCGACACTGGGTTGGTTGCTGGATCGTTCTTTTTGCTCACTCATTAACATCATTCGAGTTCATTCTGTTTCTGTCCGCATTTGCGGGAATCTATATTATTTTTAGCGGCCAACTGAAAAAATATTATTTACACCTGATACTTTTAGCGGCAGCCCCATTTGCTGCCGTGGCATTGCATTTCTTGCAGAATTGCTGGGCGATTGGTTGGGACAATGCGTTAGCTGACAATTTAGGTTTTAAGGCACGGCATGGAGGATTTGTACCTGAAAGATTTGCAGCAATGGCCAAAATGCCATATCTACTTCATTTCAGAACGATTGCTTATTTCAGTTTTTCATGGCTTGCGATGTTGGCGATTGTGGGCATGTGCCCATTGTTGTTGAAAAAAGTCAAAAATAATGCAAATTTGGGAGCCATGCTATGGGCTTGTCTGATTGCTTCCGGATCGTGGTTTATTTTCATGCCGGCACACGCATATATACAGACGCATACGGTTGGGCAGTTTATGCTTTTAGTGATCATATCTGCGGGAATCATTATAAGCACTCTCTGGCGAATCCTGGCAGATCGTCAGTATGATAAAGGTGTCAGGTTTTTTGCACTGTCAATGCTTATCGTTATTGCCGGCTTCCATTCATATACGGTTGCTAAAATTATATACGCGCATACCCATAAGTACTCCATGCTAAAGGTCCTGAAGAACGTAGGCTGCCTGCTACCGGAGAATTCGGGCGTTCTTGTAAATGCGGAAATAATGGGGCCATACCTGACTTATTATTCCGGCAGACCTGTCAGGCATGTAACGGAAAGTAGCGAACTTGTTGATAAAATCGAAGAAATCAAAAGCTTTACTTCAGAAAGATTAAATGAATTTTATTTTGTATACGCAAACAATGATGAATATATGAAAGACGATCTTTTCATTAAGCTTGCTTCGACATGCCCGGGTTACCGCAAAAACTACACGTTTCCAAAACGTAATATTGTCAAGCCTGTTTTCCTATTCGATTTAAGGCCTATTTGGGATCCAGACACCGCTGTAGTATCAAGTGACCAGGCGAAGGAACAAATAGACGGGCATTTTCCACTATGGCAGGTCACTAAATAACAATACTTGATATGGGAATTTATATTTAAGATGCTAAAACGTAAAGTTTTTCAAAACGTGATCAAAAAAAAACTGCTTTGTCTGGACTTTGCCTGGTTTTTTCACCGAGCATGGACTTACATAAGGCTTAAAGGAGAGAAATTCCTGAAAACAGGAAGAGCACCAGGGCCTCTGATGGCGGTGCTGATAGTTACTGAAAATTGCAACCTTAGATGCCCAATGTGTAGTTTGCCATCTCGTGCCAAGAAAATCTCCGAGGAAACAGACACGTTAACATGGAAACGTGTTATCGATGACCTTAATAACATAAACGTCGCAGGTATTGGTTTTACCGGTGGAGAGCCTGCAATGCGCAAAGACATCTTCGAATTGATTAGCTGTGCCGCAAGCTACGATTTCCCAATAACTTTTAACACAAATACGTTAGCCATCGGCAAGGATCGCATCGAAGAATTGATTCGTTCGAAACCGTCTAATATAAATATTTCGATAGACAGTGGCCGCGAAGAAGTTAATGACTCGCTTCGTGGAGGGAAAAACATTTTAGCGCGGACACTTGAGCAGATTTCTCGATTGGTTAGTCTACGTGAAAAATTCCATGCCGAATTCACTATAACCGCAGTAACGGTCCTCAGTGATCTGAATATCGATGACCTGGAAATACTTTTCAAAAAAGTTTCGCAAGCCGGTGTGGACCGTATTGGTTTTATGCCACTGCATGATATTTCCAAAGAAAAATGTTCTGTAGCAAGATTTGAAAAGGACACATCCGCTCTTGCCGAGACTATTTGGAAATTATCGGAGAAATATCGGCTGGATGTAGAGAACAGCAAGAACTACATTAACGATTTTCATTCGGTTATAAGCGGCAATAAGCAGATGCCCATGAGATGCAATGCAGCGTATACATCTGTTGTGATTGGCCCAGATCTAAAGCTTTACCGTTGCTGGCCATATTTTGAAAAAGGCCAGTCTTTCCGCCAATGGGATCCTGAGCGTGAAACCCTTAAGGATTTGTGGAATGAAAATAACTATTGTCAGGAGAGATTAAGATCATTGACCTGCAGAGAGTGCTTTTGGAATTGTCATGCAGAACTCAACTATCTCATACATATATAGTTTACTTTTCGAGAATAAACAAAGGGATCTGAACCTGCTTTTGGAATTAGCAAAAAAGGAGATTACCGTGAAAAACAAAAAAGAAAAAATCGAATACGAAAAAATGGTCGAAGCCGAGTTAGACGACCTCCGCTCCGAACTGGAGAACTTCCAGCAGGAAAAGGAACGCGTCCGAGCCATCGTCGGCAAAGTCGGCGGAGTACCCACATTCAACACAAAAACATTCAATTATATCTTCGCCGCAATAATCTTCATCACGCTTGCAGTGTCCTTTCTCTATGAAGATTTGCGACTCATGATGATAGAGCTTGCAACCGCCGCCCTCGCAGCCAAGATCCTGTACATGATGCACTGCCAAAGCCGCGTCAACCACTTCCAGCTATGGATGCAGTCATCCATCGAATGGCGAATAAACGAGATCATGAAAATGATAAGAGAATTAAACGACAAAATTGATTCGCCTCCTCAATAGTAATCACCACTTAGTAATGCGTTGATACGCGGTAATTTTTCTTTACGATGACACATTAAAATTTCCAACGCGAACGTTTATTACCCTATAAGGGTATCCGGATCGCCGTGATCCACGTACTGCCGATCCTCTCATCTGCCGCCACTATCCGCACATCCGAAAAACCCGCCCCCTCGATCACAGAGAACAACTCACCCTTGCGGAACGCCCCCACCATCATATTAAATACCGCCGGCACCAGCGGCCCCGCACCCTCATCCTTCAGCACAAAATCCTGAACCACAAGCAGCCCGCCTTCGACCATCGCCCCATGCCCCTTAGCAAGTTTACTCGCCGCTCCGTCCGCCGGCCCGTGCAGAACATTCGAAAACAGCACAACATCATACCCCTCGCCGAATTCATCCGCATCCCAGTCCCCTACCCGCAACTCGATCCGCTCAGCCATATCCGCTTCGTCGACCTGCTGCCTCGCTATTGCGATCGTCGCCTCCAGGTCAAACAACGTCACCGATAACTCCGGATACTTCCTGCACGCAGCTATCGAATAGCTCGCTGGCCCGCCCCCAACGTCAAGCATCCGCTTGCGCCCGCCAAGGTCGATATTTTCAATGAACATCTCCCCCCTGCCCCCTGCCGCGATATCCCGCATCGCCATAATAAAATGCCGATGCCCTTCCGCTTCATCTTCACCAGGTAGCTCCTCCTGCGATACCACATTTTCCAGCCCCGCCCAGTACGCGCTCACCGTCGCTCCATGCGCAATAATATCCCCCTGATAAAGCTCACTGCCGGCAACAAGATACCGCCTCGCAAAATCGCTGTTTCGGTAAATCCCCCCCTCCATCTCGACCCATCCCATCACCGCGCATATCTCTAACAGCTTCGCCGTCGCATCCGGTTTCGTATTACATCGCAAGCAAATCTCCTCCAAACCCAGCGACTCATCCCCAAGCCCCGTAAACACTCCAAGCCGATTCGCCGCCTCAAGAGCCTTACAAACCCGAGACCGCCAACTAAGATCATACAACTCAACAAGTTTATCTTCCATTGTCCTTACCTCTCCCTCTTGTCATCCCAGCGCAGGCTGGGATCTATACCCAACAAGTTAAATGAACCTTTATTCCTTATAAGCCACATACGCCATTACTGTTCCCATTGACATCTTTTTAGTAACCACCCTGCTAAACCCCGCCCTCTTCAATTCCGCTTCCAGGTCCACCCCTTCCGACCACAGCCGCACCGACTTCGCCAGATACCGATAAGCGCTGTACCTTCCCGATATTATACCGCCAAGAACCGGCAATATCCAGCTAAGATACATCAGATACACCCCCCGCATCCACATCCCCTTCGGCAAAGAAAATTCAAGGATACACGCCCTCCCCCCCTCTCGCAAAAGCCGGTGCATCTCGCCGAGTCCTTTGGATAAGTCCTCCATATTCCGAACCCCGAACCCGCAACTGATAATATCGAAGCTCCCGCTCTCATACCCGCTCGCCGTACAATCCCCTACCCCCCACTCAAATTCCGGCAAGCCCCCCTTACCACAAAGCTTCTTTTCCTTCGCCTTCGCTAATTCAACCATCTCCCCGCTAAGATCCAAGCCGACAATTTCCTTAAGCTTCGACTCACCGCTGGCAAAGCTAAACGCAAGATCCCCCGTCCCGCAACACATATCAAGAAGCCGCTCACCATCCTTCGGCTCTGTCATACCCACCGCAACCCCCCGCCACCCGCTATCCATACCAAAGCTAAGCAAATGATTCGCCAGATCGTAACGCCCGGCTATCCCACTAAACAGCCCTCTGATCCGATCAGCACTATTATCATATCCATTCTGCATTCACAATACGATACCCTGCCAATCCATATTTCACAATGAAAAACTACCATCCCGCTTTTATAGCGCAAAAAAAAAGAGCTGTAAGATCGCTCCCACAGCCCTTTAAAACATCTTTTAAGTTTCTATCCCTTGCGTCTCCGCATCACCAAACCGCCTAACCCAAGCAATAGCATAGTTGCCGGTTCGGGAACAACATCAGCGATGATGCTGCCGGACGATGAGGGATCGCCACCACTTTGAGATCCGACAAGACCAAGAGTATTGATAGCGTCCCAACTGCCAAACGCCGAAGCCGCCAGGCCACCTGCATTAACGTACTCCTGAATAATAAATTGCCACGTCTCTCCGGGTTCGAAGATAGTATTGGCCGTCATACTTTCAGAAACCAACGAGACATTCGCTCCTACATAATCGATATAGAAAGCTTCTTCTGAATTTACAAAGAATTTGTCATGATTGGTAATACTGGTTTCCGGGTCGGCGACATAGGCGACGTTCTTCCAGCCTATGCTCGACAGGTTAGTCATAGTCACCAGATAGTTTTGCCCGCTCCCATACTGTGTCGGACAGGCGATCAAAGATGTCGCCACATCCAAAGAGCTGATAAGTTCGTCTGCCGGGAAACCATTACCCAACTCATGCGTCCAACCCTCTTCATACAGATCCTGAAGTGACGCTGCATTAAAAGTAATATCAATATTGATCGGTACTGCCATTGCGCTGCCAGCCATCAGACCGATAGCTAACAACATTAATACGATTTTTTTCATTGTTCTACCTCCCCATAAAATTTGTACAGAGGGTATATACACAAAGAGAGACACACACATATCTCAACACCCCCATCCAGCATAGATTATACCGTTTTCGCACATCTGTGTCAAGTAAAAAATGGGAAATAGGCCTTTTTTTAAACAATAATACCTCTAAGACCACCCCCTCGCGTAACTCCTTATATATCAAGGCATTACAGCGTTCATTCCGCCGACATATTTCAAACCCCCACCCCGCGATCCGGGCTGTGCTGTTGCCATATCCATTCTGCATATCTAACACGGTACACTTCCTTTTTCTGTAGTCAAGCGTTTTTGCATTGGTAAATTGGGTTTGTTTGGGTTCTAATCGGGTTCGTATTGGGTTCGTATTGGGTTCGTATTGGGTTTGCTTTGGGTTCGTTTTTGGGGTGGTGGTTTCGGTGTGATCTGTTGTAATTCTTTGTTATTTCGTGAGTTAGGGTGGGAGTCTTGCTTTTGAAATTGGGTTCGTTTCGCGAAATAAGGTTTTTGGCGTTGGATTTTCCTGGAAATTGGCGGATATTGTCCATCTGGGCCACTAATGCACACGGATTGGCACGGATTTCATCCCACAACAGTTCGACTTCGCTCACCGCAGGCGGCGCGAAGGCGCAAAGAAAAGATATTATTATGTCCTCCTCCGCCAAGGCTACTGAGGATCTTTGATTTTTATTAAATTGCATTATTTTAGCCTGATTATTATGTGAATATTATACAAAGATGTATGTTAGAAGTCAAGTGAATTTTAATTTTTGGCAGGACAACAGACCAAAAAGGCTCCTGATCCCTTAAATTTCGGTCTGAACAATCCATAAAAAAGCCGCGGTCATAAGACCGGCAGCCTTTCAATATCAATATCACAAATAAAAATGCTGTCTACTTCGTCTTCCTCCTGATAAGCGACAGTCCACCCATGGCCAGCATAATAATAGTTGCAGGCTCCGGTATAACATACGCATCGATTATGATAACATCATCATTAGGTACATTTGACATCCAACCGGCATCAGGGGACTGTTCCCAATCCGTAGTTAGCTCCGCTATCGCGTCCACTACGTCCATACCGAAAACAACCTCACCAAAAACCGCATAGCCTATTCCATCAATGGCTTTATCCTTATGCAGGTTGTCTTTGAGATTGATATAGAACTGAGAGGTTGCGGAATCAGCGGCAGAGCCTCTGTCCATCGCGATGGTATATTTGAGATTACTAAGGCCGTTATCGCTTTCATTGACTATGGGGTCATGAGTTGGTGTAATGTAATATAAATCCTGATCATAGCTGCCAGCTCGCATCAAGAGATCATTAATGACACTGTGGAAGATGAGGCCGTCATAAAAACCTTCGTTGACGTAATTGACAAAATTATCTACAGTGATCGGCGCAGCGTCAGAATTCAACTCCAACCCGATATCACCATAGTTGGTTTCGAGTGTTACATTAATTATATCGGCGTAACTCGGAGCTGCCAATACAAGAACGCAAGCTATGATCAAAACTCTTTTCAATGCTATACCCCATGAACCTGTATTGTTAAATCCTGAGAACTCTGCAAAACCACAGAAAGCAGCCGACAACATACAAAATCAGACCGCACCGTGAAGACATCACCTCAGAACGATAACTTGAAACTACCACCACCCCTGTCAATAACATCCGTCATGACGGGCATTATTGTACCACAATAGCATATAAAATGCAAGCCTAAGCAGCGAATGTCACAAAGAAAACTCTTTTTCATGTCGATGGGCGCAAACAACCGCCTTATTATGGGGACTTGCAGGTTTATTTTAGCTTTCAAAACCAGATCATAGATCAAGAAATTCAATCTTGTCGATCCATACACAATCAGATCCGGAACTGCCGGTACTGTTATTCTCATAGACCCACTTAAAAGTGTGCACTCCACTGCCAACGTTAAAAGAGAAATAGGTCCAGTCGAGTTCGCCAGAACCGTAAAACCCTCCGTGAGCATCACCATTGTCATAGAAGTATAGCCTGTCCGCACTACCCGTTGAGGTCTTCATGTAAAAGCCAATAACGTCATAACCCGTTACGTCTACGGCAAATTCCATGGACGAAATCTGACCGTCACTAATAGCTCCCGATTTGGCCGAGTAACTGCCTTCATATTTGTCAACAGGATCGATCACCCAACCGGCATCGCCGCCCATTGTCCAGGCCATATTGCTGAAGTCACCCGTTTCGAAATCATCGCCTGGTTCCAGCAAGTTAACAACCACGATCGGTTCCAGCCAACTCTGTATCAACTGGCCAAGATCCTGAGTGTCGATCGTTCCATCACGATACCAGTCTGCCATCGAACAAGGTTGCCCTGCTGTGCAACTACTGACATCCCAGAACTCAGAAAGCATCCCCAACTCATCAAGCCCGACAGGAACCTGCCAAGCCAACGCCGGGCAACCTCTCATCTTCCATATATCATCAGTACCATCAGAAACGTCACCAGAAAAATCCCAATTGGCAAAACTGTCACGCAGCCCCATTTGCACATGAGTCAATTCCTCCGCGATAGAATTATTAGGGCCGCCCCCATCTGCCAGGCGCAGATAATAACAGTTAATTATCGTGCTAAACATAGAATATTCATCCCCGGCAAATCCACCGTGAGATATCCCTGCTTCTTCGCTTTCGCCTACGCTTGAGGATGAGTAGCAATGGGCAGCCATGCCGAAATTCATCCCAATGAAACCGCCAATCGGTTGGGATGTAATACCTACGCTGACATCAACATTAACATCTGCATGACAGTTTTGTATAGTACCCATATTAACACCGACCATACCGCCAATGTTTCGGTTAGTGGTTCCGGCCACAATTGTGCCGGCAACATAACATCCTTCGATCGTACCGCCATTGACACCTGCTATTGTACCGACATATTGCGAGTAGTTGCCCACAGTTACAGAGGCGTTTTCTAATCCGAGATTTTTAACATGCCCGCCATCTCCGATCATACCGAATAATCCCAGGTAATCCTCGTCACCTCCATCGGTATTTATCGTCAGGTTCTCGATAACATGATAGTTACCGTCAAACGTACCGGCAAAAAGAACCCCGGCAAAATCTGCTATACCGCAGCCATTAACTCCGCAGTTTTCAAGTTCGTTGCTATCCTCAGCATAACCGGCAATGATCATCGTCATACCATCGCGGCCTGAGAGATCAATATCAGAGACAAGAATGAAACTGTCAGCGTAATAACTCGGATTAGCCGCCAACATCGCCAGGTCATTAGCGTCACCGATCTGATACGGAGTATCTTCCGTACCGCTGCCGACCCATGGAGCTGCACACGCTACACTAAAAATAAATAACAAAACAAGAACTGACAACACGACCGATGATCTTAGGGTTTCCATTTTAACCTCCTCATTAACCTTAAATCCCCCTCTTTAACACTTAAAAAAAACAAGTGTTCCTCTATATATCTACAATTATAGCAAATTCACCTTGAACTGCCAGACAATTATCTTTTTTTATGAAATTTAATTGAGTAAATTAAGAATAAATCCGTTATTTCAAAAAAACACCCACAAATACTACTTGGTAACCGGCAAAGAACCCTATTTTGCTCTGGAAAATTCGCCCCCTACCTGTTAGGATCGAGTTTTTCGATACGAAGGAGCAAGGACCATGAACCGCAAAAATATACTGATATGGATACTAATGATCGTTTCGCTAACCGCGCCCAGCCAGCTTATCGCCGGCAACTGGTCGAACTGGCGAGGGCCCAACTACAACGGCTCCGCCGCCGATTCGCCCCTACCAGCCAGCTTTACGACCACCGACAACGTCCTCTGGTCCACCCCCCTGCCCGGCCCAAGTGCAGCAACGCCCATCATTTACGGCGATCGGGTATTCATCAGTTCTACTGACGATGATTCCGACGCCCTTCTGGCCCTGTGCTTCGACGCTCAAACTGGCAAAGAACTCTGGCGCAAACGGCTCTCAACAGCTACCCGCAAAATCGCCCACGACGGCACCATGGCCGTTCCTTCACCGGTAACCGACGGCAAGATGGTATTCTTCATGTACGACAGCGGCGCCCTCGCCGCCCTGGATATGGCAGGCAAAATAATATGGCAGCGAGATCTCGAAAAAGATTTCGGCAGCATCTCAATAAAATTCGGCGCCGGCTCAAGCCCGCTTCTCCATGCAGACAAACTATACATCCCCGTCCTGCGGCACACAGAACCGTATCGCGGCACAACGAATTATCTGCCCCTCGATTCGTTCCTGTTAGCCATCGACGCCAAAACCGGCAAGGACATCTTCAAACACATCCGCACTACCGACGCAACCGGCGAAACTTTAGACGCTTACAGTTCTCCGGTGCTATTCAAGAACGGCTCAAAATCCGAAATACTTCTAAACGGCGCCGACTTGCTCACCAGCCACAACCCTGACACCGGCGCCGAGCTTTGGAGATACTGCTACAATCCCCAAAAAAAACCGAGATGGCGAACCATCACCTCCGCTGTCCCTATCGGCGACCTTGCCCTCGGCTTGCGCCCGCGCGGCAAAGGCATATTCGCGGTAAAACCCGGCAAGGGCCTTCTGACCGATAGCAGCATCGCATGGCGGTTCGACCAACCCACTCCGGACAGCCCAACACCGCTATATTACAGATCCAGCGTATACGTCCTTAAAGGCCAGCGCAAACGGATCCTCACCTGTCTCAACGCCGCTACCGGCAAGATCAAATGGCAAGGCAACCTCGAAAGCTCCAGCCCCTACTACGCCTCACCCACCGCCGCAGACGGCAAAATATACTTCATAAACGAAGCCGGCGAAGCTATCGTCATCAAGGCCGGCGGCGATAAGCTAAAAATTCTCTCACGCTTCAATTTCAACGACAAACACTGCTATTCCTCGGTCGCCATAACCGATGGACGCCTCTTCATAAGGACAGCACACAAACTTTATTGCATTGGAAATCAATAATTCCCATTCGTTACACCCCCCCCCCCCCCAACAAAACACCCCCAAATCACACCAAAAACCGGTGATAGCATATTTTTTTTACTTATTTTACTATTTATCCAAAATACATCTTGCATTGTCCATTGGAATTTCGCATAATGCCGCGTTCTAAAGAAATGATGATTTTTTAGGCTGTTATGGGCGTTTACTGTATGGGACGGGAATAGTCCTAAAAAATTTTACTCTTTATACAACTTTTATCTTGCAACTCTGGAACATTTATTTATAATTAGAGTACTGTTATATAGTGATGTAAATAGTCGGATTGAAAGGCTAAAAGCAGCATTATTCAGCCGGCTGTTTGAGAACCAAAAGTTTATAACCGCTTTTATCCGTCGCGTTGGCGGATTTTTATGTAAGCGTAATGTTTTTTAGAAAAAGTTGTATGTAACGGAGGTACCAAAATGAAGATTAGTAGATCAACAGGTTATGCGCTCGTCGCTGTAGGCTATATCGCGCAGAACTACAAAGAAGGCGCTGTATTGGCCGCCAGAGTTGCCAAAGAGTACGGTATTCCACTGGAATATCTGCTTAAGATCTTGCAGCAACTCGTCAGAGCAAATGTCTTGCGAAGCAAGAGGGGCCCGCGCGGCGGATTCTTCCTCGCAAGGGAATCGACAGAGATCACGCTTCTTCAGATCGTTGAAGCCGTTGACGGTCCGATCATGAGCCATCTGCATCTCGCAGAGCAGACCAACAACGCTCCTTTCAGCCTGAAGATGGAAGCAGTATGCAAGACGGCAACTGAAGAGGTCAAGAAGATCTATGACGCTGCCGTACTTTCAGTTCTTCTCGCAGGTTAATTTGCCGTAAACGATGGAGATCAAAGAATTTCAGCAATGGATTAGCGGTAAATACGAAAAGCGCGACCGACAGCGCGGAACTTCGGCGACCTTTATGTGGTTCATAGAGGAGATCGGCGAGTTAGCGACAGCGCTGGCTGGCGACAATGGTGACAACAAGGAAGAAGAGTTCGCCGATGTGTTTGCATGGCTTTGCACTCTGGCCAATATCAACGATGTTGACCTTGAACGGGCATGCAAAAAATACATCGATGAGAACATTGAGGGCTTTAAGTAAACCGTTTGGATATTGCACAGTAAATTAAAGGGACAGGACTTGGTTCTGTCCCTTTTTTTTATTAAAATCACACTTGCTCATTCTCCGGCTGAATAGGTGCGTCCCCAGACCCTGCTGTCATTGCACGGAAGAAGCACCAGCCAAGCCCTACGACTATCAGCAGGAACACCACCACGAGTATGACGTATGACGTGCCGCTAAGTTTGTCACCGGCAACTGCGACTCCAGCGGTTGACTCTGTAACGGTTGAGGTCATGCGGACCAGAACCGTAGCAATAGCTGCGCTTATTCCCAGGGTCGCTATAATGCCTGCGGCGCTTGCAAGGGGCGCCGGCGCCGAGTTTCTCTCGATGCTGTTATTACTGAACACCAGCGCAACTACCGAGCATATCAGCGACAGTAACAATGCGTAATAAAAAACCGGCCCGGATGAATTCCTTTCGGCAAAAGCCAAACACACCAGAACCGCCGCGATAAGCCCAAGACACAAAGCGACCTTATCGCCCTTCCGAACGATTACATCTTCGGCACCTTCCACTTCGGAAAAATCTCCATCATCGCCAAGCCGGCTCCTGACACGACTCAAGAGTATCGCCAGCGCAGGGGCAATGACAGTAACTACGATGAAACCTACGAAAGTGCTGGTGCTAAATCCCCATGCAGGGGTACTTGCAAATACAGCCAGATCGTCAAACAAACTCCAGAAGAAAAGCGCTCCGAGTACTATCGGGATAAATATTCGAATTGCGTAATTCCACCACCGGCCAAGCTGCCAGTCGCTTCTTTCGTTGGCATGTCGCCGGAGATGGTCTATTCGATACAGCCAGCCGAGAACGATACACTCAAGCAAGCCCAGAAAAGCTATGCCCCATGTTCCATTGACAAAGCCGTCGATCACACCGACCCAGTCAATGCCGCCCTTCGTAACGTACACCAAACCTAACGCAAGCCCCACAAGGCTCATCACGGGCAGCACGATCGAACGCCGCCATCCGGTCTTATCTACAAGGCCTGCAAGGACCGATTCGGTTATAGAAAACGCCGAGTCGATACCCAGCGTCACAAGTGTAAAGAAAAATATCAACGACCACCACGCAGATCCGGGCAACTGGGCAAGGGCATAAGGAAACGCCACGAACGCAAGCCCCGGGCCGCCTTTTACGACCTGGTCAACGGCAACGGGATTGCCGGACTGTTCGGATATATAAGCCATACCGCCAATGGTCGCAAAGATCGCGATGCCGGCGATGAAACTTGTAGCGAAATCGGCAATGCCTATGATGGCGGCATTGTTGTTAATGTCGCTTTTACGATGGAGAAAACTTGCGTATGTGATCATTACGCCATAGGCAAGACTTAGAGAAAAGAACACCTGGCCGAACGCAAATCGCCATGTGGCAGGTTTGGCAAGTTCCGACCAGACCGGGTCGAGGTAATAGACCAGCCCCTTCATACTGCCCGGCAGCGTAAGGCCCCGGACCGCGAGAATAAATAGCATGATCCAGGGCAGAGGAACCGTCAACCATACGATCTTACCGACAAGTTTTACTCCGCGAAAGATGCATAAATACATAACAACCCACGCAATGACCAGCGGTATCACAATACCCAACTGAAAGGGCCCTATCGTATCGCCTCCGGTAAGATAATTGTCAAAGAAGTTTTCGGCATTTTCAACACCTGCAAGACCCGAACCTCCCCATGGCAACGACCCGCCGTGGTGGAGTATCCCGTCAACACTATATTTCATGTAACTTAAACAATACGACAGAATGACCGGGTAGTATGTTATGATCACAAAGCCTAAGATTATCCCCCACCATCCGACGAATTCCAGTTTTCGATTACATCTGCGAAAAGCGTTCGGTGCGGCGCGCTGGGTTAAGTGACCAAGGCTGAATTCGAGGATCAGCATCGGGATACCGATACAGAACATAGCGAGAATATAAGGCACAAGGAACGCCCCGCCGCCATAGCTGTAAAGTTTGTAGGGGAAACCCCACAGGTTGCCAAGCCCTACCGCCGACCCGATCGCAGCCAGCACAAATCCTCCGCGGCTGCCCCATGTCTCTCTTTGTTCTTCAAGCAACTGGGCCACACATACCTCCATGTATGTAAAGGGTTGTTATTTTGCGGCAATATCAAAAAGCGATAACGTATCACGCTCTATGATCGCGCGTATTTTTTCGCGTGGAACGCCGGGCAGATTCGTATCGGCCAGCAGCTTATTAAAACCGAGCAGTGTCTCGATGCACGAACCCGGTTCGGCAAACGGATACCCGCTGCCGAATAGCAGCTTATCCATTATGTCGGCTTCGTGAGCGTTTATGACTATGTTATAAACCTGCCATATCTTCGTCGGGTCGATGCTCAGATCGGCGTAAACGTTGGGGTGCTTACAGAGCATGCAAAGGGTCTGGTCAACGAAGGGCTGGCCCATCGAACCGATGATTATCTTCAGCGACGGAAACGTCCGAGCTACTTCGTCGATAAGGTACGGCTGAGCGTAGTCCAGAACCGCCTCGGAGGTAAATGGCGGGCTGTTATGGAAAAATACTGGAATGCCGAGTTCCTCAGCGATTGCATAGAACCGCATCGCTCTGCTGTGCGTCGGGTGAAAACCCTTTTGCGAGCAGTAGAGGACCGCGCCGTGAAAACCTAATCCGGATATAGCCGAAGTGATCGCCTTTTCGCTGAGCTTATCTTCGAGAGGGTTGACAGATGCGAAACCGATCAGTTTGTCATTCTGCCGGACCTGCTCGCTGAGCTGCTTGCTATCTGCGCCCTCATCGCAGGGATCGGCAAGCAGGAAACAGGCATCGACCTTTTCACTGACTTCGAGAAAATCGGCTACCGCAAGACTATCCGACAGTGATCTTATATGTGTATGGCAGTCAACTATCATCTGTTAAGGGCCCAATCTAATCTAAAAATACTGTTTATCATGTTTTTATCGGCTAATAAGGCCGATTACATGTAATATTTTCCAATACACCTATATTATTACAGACCAGACGACCCTGTCAAGAGCATTTTTATCCCCGATTTCAGGTCAACCGATTAGACCTGTTCCGTGGGATTATGAGGGGGTGTTAGAAAAGATAGGCCCAAAGCGCCCTGCGCACCTAAATGCAGGGCAGTTCTGTTGAGTTACATTCCAGCCAGTTTTCGGCGAGTTTTACGAAATCGGCAAGATCCACATCGCAGTCGCCGTCAACATCACCATCCTGCTTATCTATACATACAGGCGTATCTAACGTTGCGCTCAGGATTATCACGTCGCTTACAGGCACATCGGTCATGCCGCCCTCAGTTGTCGTCGTCACAGCGGCGATATCATCGACAACATCCATTCCGCTGATAACCTGGCCAAATACGCAGTACCCAGGCACATAATATGCATTACCGCCGGGATCGTAGACAACCCCACCGTAGTCCAGGAAAAGGTTATTCGCATCGCTTATGAAAAATTCCGATGTCGCGGAATGAGGGGCATTTGTTCTGGCCATGGCAATAGTGCCGCGGAGATTTGAAAGACCATTTGAGCTTTCATTAATGATCGCGGGCCCAGGCGTTTTTTTCACAAGATCTACATCAAACCCGCCGCCCTGGACCATAAAACCGGGTATAACGCGGTGGAATATCAAGTCGTCATAGAAACCGCTTTGCACATAATCGACAAAATTAGCAACCGTAACAGGAGCCTCGTCATCATAAAGCTCTAAAACGATATCGCCGCTGACGGCCCCGGAAATTTGCAGGGTAACCTGCGGATAGACCCCGGACGAAACGCCCGCGATAGCCGATAGAACCAGCAGAACAAAAAACCTTGTTTTCATTACCCAACTCCCTCCTGAACCCTTTATTGTACTAAAAACCTATACGGAAATCAAGATAATTGTAGGTTTTCGGTTAATGCACAGATTACCCCCGTTTATTTGCGTTTGACAGCCGTTTTTCCGGTTAATCCAGCGAATCCGGAGGCCAGTTTAAAACATGAACCTCGTTCCAATGATGAATCTTGTTCCCTGTTTGAGTTGAGAGCCCTCCTGGTCCTGCCATACGGGAAATTGCACGAGCACTTCGAAAATAAATGATGATTTTGTGAATTTAATACCTGGCGAAACAAAGAAAAGAGATTCTCCGGTATTGGCTATGTCTCCGCTCAACCTGTCCGGCAAAAGATGCTTGTAGTTAAATTCCAATACAGGCGTCACCGACATATCCGCCTTTTCACCAATGCTCAACTGATGAGCCAGGGCCAGGTCCACCGACAGCTCATTGCCGGGATTGATACCATTTCTCCCATCATCCGCAAAACCGTTCCATTTGTACGATATGCTAAAATCCGATGCCCAGGGACCGCTTCGCCATGATGTAAACAGCCCGGGTTGCAGATCCCACGTCTCTGAACCGAAATCGTCGTCTCCTGTTGGAAACTCCAGCCCAAGGGTCGAAGCAATACCGAAAGTATATTCGCGTGTGTTACGTCGGTACAGTTTGTACTTAGCAAGAACGAACAGATCGTCGAATCCGGTATCTCTGCTTATAGATCCTCCCATGGACATTTTTTTGTGCTTGACAGGCTGCCTGACCATCAATGTCAGGTCGGGCCGAAACCCATACGCCACAACAAGTGGAAACGCATAGGTATCCATCTTCCGGTCCATTGCCGTAGGGTCGTCCTTCCGCTGCATATAGCGAAATTGAGAACGAATTATCCAGCGGTCCTCAGGCGGGGTAAGTCCGGCATCAACGCTGATACCGCCGGCAACCGCATTTTCCGGGACCAGTGCACTCGCTGCCGCACCGACTAAGATCATCAGTAATAATTTTTTCATTTGTGAAAGTTTTCCCGACGAACTATTTAGTTCGCTGACCCACTGTGAAATTTGACCGCCGAATTGCGTCATAAATATCCTCATCGTTTAATTCAGATCCGGGACGCACCGTAACTACCAGTTGCTTTTTCTGCCAATTGGCCTGGGCTTCTTGAACCGCCGGTATCTTCTTGACCAGCTTTTCCAGGCCTCCATGACAACCGGGACAATCCATTCCGAACACCTCATACACCCGGGTCCCGGGTCCTTCCACGGATCCTGTACCTGAATCCTGTTCTGCGCTATTGCAGCCGACACCGCAAGAAAACAGAGTCAAAATAACCAAAACAAAAACCACATACCGCATCATGTCAACATCTCCTGTTTTAATATTCTTATCGATCTCCAATAGAATACCAAGATCGTCTTTCAATTGCAATCACTATTTATTTGAATTTTGACAATTGGAGGCAGATCATCAGCCCCTTATTAACTTGCATTCGACCTCCACTTTTCCAGTTCGGTCAGCAATAATGCAAGATCGGTGTTGCTGTCTATGGTGTCACTGATACTGCCGATCAGGTCGAAGCCGATCTTTTCGGCAAGTCTGCGGGATTCGGCAATAGAGCAAACATCGAAATGCTTTTTCAGATGCTTGCAGACCATCTGCCGGATATACCCGGGGCGGGCGGCTTCAAGAGCTTCTAATTCCACGTGACCGCTTGCAGTGTTTTCTTGAGAGTCCTGACTTCGGGGAACGCAGGGCAGATCAAATTGCCTGCACTGAGCGCCGCTGAGGAACAACTGCTTTATATCGATATCCAGCTTTGACATCAGCTTATATTGATAGAGCAAGGACATCACCTTTCGCCAAGCCGCAACGGGCTCACCTGGCATCTGTTTGCGATAATCGCTGATATAAAGGATCCGAACCGGCCTGACGCTATCGGCGATACGCCTGACAAATAGCCACACCTCCGCAAGGGATATCTCGCTGTCGCTTGCGATAAGATTGACATTGAAAGTTCGCGCTACAGGATCGAGTAGTTCGGCAACGGTAGAGTTCTCCACCCATATCTCAGCATGGATGTCGCTCAGCCCGGAAAGCATCGCCCTGATGTGAAGTCTGCACGATCTTTCGAACCGTCGCATCAAAAGATACCGGGCGTGGTAATTTCTGTCCGCAGGCGCCAGACGCAGAGTCGAATGCAGAAAGCACGGCTCCTTTACAAAAACGCTATAATGCAGCAAACCGAGGTAACCGGCCATATGACAGGCCCGGACAAGATAGTCAAGATCCTCCGTTGTGTTCTCGTACATAACACCATCAGGTTTGAAACACTTCTCTTCAGTAATCGCAAAGTAGTGAAGCCGGCGAACATTAAGGCTCTCGCTCCGGTCGTACCTCACCCATAAACTCTGTGCCCATAGCCCAGCGGCGTACGTTGCTTTGCGACTCTTTCCTGCAAACTTCTCCGTATCTCCATCGATATTCTTCATCACTTCCCCCCACACACATAAAAAAACCCGATGCCAGGGTGGACACGGCAACAGCGGCCGCTGCCAATTTAGAGGTCGGCAATCCTGGCGATCGGGCTAAGATAAGCTAAGTTTTAATGCTGCTTTCGTCCGTATCTATTGTAGCAGGAATACACCCCAAAACGAACCCATTCACCCAAACGAGTGACAACTGTATGGCACTGAGGAGGCAAAAAAAATGTTTTGAGGAAGATTCCATGCGTAGCGGATGCGGTGATTTCTGACTTACCGACAGGTCCAGCGGACACTGAGATAGAAGTGCCTTACAGCTTTACAACGTCTTACAAATGGATATTTACTTGATTTCCTCGTCGATCCAGCCTAATAATTGTTTCAGGTCGTCCATGGAGATGTCGCCCATGTGTGCGATCCGAAAAACTTCTTCTTTGAGCTTGCCGTAACCGTTGCCGAATACCGTGTTATGCTTTTCCTGCAGAGCATTGATCGTAGCGGCGACGTTTATACCGCGGGTGTTCTTCACAGCCGTAAGAGTATTGGAAGCATATTCTTCTGGAGCGAACAAAGCAAAATTCTCCTTCGCCCATCCCCGAACGAACTCGCCCATCTTCTTGTGCCTTGACCATACGTTCTCCATGCCCTCTTCAAGCAGCCTGCCACACTGGTAATGCAATGCCATGATCTGCGGGATCACGGGCGTTGCCGGGGTCTGGTTCTTTGCGCCCGACTTTGCGAACTGCTGAAAATCAAAGTAATAACCCCTGTCAGGCACCGTCTTGCTCTTTTCCATCGCACGGTCACTCACCGCAAAAACCGTCAAACCAGGCGGTATCGCAAAAGCCTTTTGAACCGAAGCGAAAACAACATCCCACCCAAGCTTATCAAAATGAAGAGGCAAACCGACCATACCGCTTACCGCGTCGACGAACACCAGAACATCCGGGTACTTATCCTTGAGCATCTCGCTGATCTCATAGACAGGGTTCGTAAGACCCGTACTCGTCTCGTTATAGACCAGAGTTACGGCACTGTAATTGCCCGAAGCGAGTTTCTTATCGATCATATCGGTGGTTACCGCCTGACCCCATTCGACTTTCAACTCATCGGCTTTGCGACCGCACGAAGTCGTTACAGATAGGAACTTATCGCTAAACGCACCGCACATCGTACAAAGGATCGTCTCATCCAGCGTAACGCAGTTGCGAATACAACCCTCCCATATACCTGAAGCCGACGACGTACTCAAAAAGACGCTCTGGTCGGTATAGAGTATTTTCTTGAGCATCGCAACCGTCTCGCCCTGCAACTGCGAATACTCCTTGCCCCTGTGGCCAAGTGTCGGTCTGGATAATTGCTCAAGTACCTCCGGCAAAACATTTACCGGACCAGGGATGAACAATCGCGGAGGATTTTTCCAATCTGACATTTCTGCAACTCCTGTGCTTTATCTTAACTACTTATCGATTCATGCCCTATATGACGGACTTCATAATTTATTGATCACCAAACCTGTAAAAACTTTCGGATAGAAGAACGTCGACTTCTGCGGCATCTTCTCTCCCGCCGCCGCGATATCCCTTACTTGCTCGATCTTAGTCGGGTTCATAAAAAACACCGCCTGACTATCCCCTGAGTCAACTTTTCCGATAGACTCTTCGACGGCATCGCCAATATCCTTAATATATGAAAGATTGCTCTGAGCCGCAAGTTCCTTTTCCCCGATCCCGAGATGTTTATCGAGTATAAGGCTGTGCAGCACATTTACGTCCAACCCTTTAGCTGCCCTGCTGAGTCCGCCGGCAATGCTATCCATCGCGGATGCGTCCTTCAAAGTCACTACATAGAATTTACTATCCGCCGCATAGATACCGACCGAACTCTTGCCCGCGTCAAAATCACTCTTCATCGCATCGAACATCTTCTGTTTGGACGCTTTTTTCTCATCGGCTTCGGCGAATGTAAAAGCAGCGATCTCAAAGGAATCGGCCAGTTGAACGATGAGCTTGTCAATGTCGAATTCCGCCAGATTCGCAACAAGCCGATGCGTTGCGAGTATGACCAGCCCTTCGTTGCGCATATTAACAAATGTCATCATGCGGTACTGAGCCGCCGGGTTCTGGCTCTGGCGACAATAGTTCAGAGCCGTTTCATATCGGTGATGACCGTCGGCGATAACCGGCTGCTTGCTGGCCATCATCTGTATGATCGCCCCGATATCAGCAGGCTTGGTAATAGTAAAGAGACGGTGACGAACGCCGCGCCCGTCGGTAAAGTCGATCAGCGCAGGCTTCTGCGCCGAGCTGGCAATAACCCCATCGGCAACCTTCGTAGCATCATCGTAGAGCATAAATATCTGACCGAACTGCCCGGCTGTCGCCGTCATAAGCTTGAGCCTGTCGGCTTTGGGACCGTCTAAGGTCTTTTCATGTGGTTGAACGCCGCTGCCGAACTCAGCCAACTTACCGGCAGCCACGAACCCGCTCCTCTGATAATCATCATCGCCAATGCTAAAATTCTGCACATAGGCGTATATCGAAAGGTTTTCGTCGGCTTTGAGAACCCCGCACTCGATCCACTTACCAAATGCGTCACCCGCACGCGTATAGACATTATCCGAATCTGTATCAGTGGCGGCGGATCTGCCCTTAATCACCCTCACAATATTGTACTCGCTTTTTTCGTAGAGTTCCTGCTGCAATGCCTCGTCAATAACATCATAAGGCGGCGCAATGCACGCACCGACATCGCCGACAACCGACGGATCAAATCTAAGTGCCTTAAAGGGCCGTATTTCCATTTATTTTTACCTATTGATGACTAACTCGTTACTCAACAAGATGTTAACTCAAAAAAACTATCCCGGACAAGCCGGATATATTACCAGAAACCGCCATACTTTTCAAAGAAAATACCGAAAAAAACCTCAACATAGCATTATAAGTTCATTTTTCGCCCGTTTTGGGTTATAGTAGTACGAAAATCGAAAAGTGTCTTTAGGGCAACAACAATTATGGCAAAACAGCAATATTCGGGATACCAGAAGAACGTCATTGCGAATTATTATGACAATCTCGACACGATAATGTTAACCAAGCTCCAGGAACTCGTCACAGAGCTATACCTTGCCGACTCAAAACAAAAGCAGGACCGTCTCTGGGACCGGGCTCACAAAGCAATGATAAAGATGAAGATAAAGCCCGCTCTCATCGACCACATCATGAAGCAAAGGCTCGTCACAACCCTCGCAAAGAACGTCGAGGACTGGCTAAAGGCATCCGGCAAGTAATCATATTATAGAACAAAAAATGAATATCCTAAAAGGCAAAATACACAATCAGATCATCCTTGCGATGGCGTTGGGCATTGCCGCCGGCATTGTCTTTGGCCCGGCCTGCGAAAATCTCAGGATTATCGGCGACATCTTCATCCGCCTCCTGACGATGATCATCGTCCCTCTGGTCATGGCAGCAATGGTAACCGGTGTCGCCAGCATCGGCAACATCCGCAAACTCGGCAGTATCGGCGGTAAAACATTCGCCTATTACATGCTGACAACCATCCTCGCTGTAACGGTCGGGCTGCTGCTGGTAAACATCATCCGCCCCGGCGTAGGCGTTACTCTCACCACTAATGACTTCAACCCCGACACCGCCGCAGCCGCTTCGATCGGATCGCTATTTAAGGACATCGTCCCGAATAATCCCTTCGCCGCGATGGTCGAGGGCAATATGCTATCCATAATTTTCTTTTCGCTGCTCTTAGGTGCCGCCATAGGCACAGCCGGTGAAAAAGCAAAACCATTAGCCTCTTTCTTCGAAGCCCTCAACATCGTAATGCTCAAGATCACCGACAGGGTTATGAAACTGGCTCCTATCGGCGTATTCGCCCTCATGGCAGTGACCGTCGGCACCATGGGAACCGGTATCTTCGGCTCCCTGGCAAAGTATATGGCAACCGTAACCGCGGGTCTGGCCATACACGCCGTCATCGTACTGCCGCTAATCCTGGCGATCGCCGCAAAATACAAACCAACCGTCTTCATCCGCCACATGTTCCCAGCCGTAGCGACCGCCTTTTCCACCGCAAGCAGCGCCGCGACACTGCCGATAACGATGGACTGCCTCGAAAAGAACGTCGGCGTCTCCAACAAGGTCACCAGCTTCGTACTCCCTCTCGGAGCAACCATAAACATGGACGGAACCGCCCTGTATGAAGCCGTCGCCGCAATGTTCATCGCACAGGCTTACGGCATCGAGATCACCCTCGGCAGTCAGATCATTATCGCCCTGACCGCCACGGTCGCCTCCATCGGAGCAGCAGCCATCCCCGGAGCGGGACTCGTAACAATGGTCATCGTCCTCAAAGCCGTCGGACTGCCCTTAGAGGGCATCGGGATGATCCTCGCCGTAGACCGCATACTCGATATGTGCCGAACTGCTGTAAATGTATGGGGAGATGCCTGCGGAACCGCAGTCGTCGCAAAACTGGAAACCCGCAACCTGCAAGCACCTTAGAGTAACAACCTGAAAATTACCTTGCATCTTTGCCGGCAACGGGTATAATGATGTCAAACCGGTGCAAAAAGTCGGTCAGGACCGATTTTAACGAAATATTCGGGCTAGGGGCCTGTCGCAAAGAGTTTTTTGAATTTTTTGTTTTTTGATGGAAAGCAATATTATGGCAGATGAATATTATAGCATGGAAGACGTTGTTGCCAAGTTAGGCAAGAGCGCAGAAGAGGTAACCGAACTGATACAAGCAGGCAAGTTGAGAGAGTTCCGCGACGGCGAGAAACTGCTTTTTGACACTGACGAAGTCGATGGATTAGTCGACACGGATCAGGTCGATCTGTCCGCAACTGCCAATATAATGGAAACCGTTCAAGCTTCCAATGCAGATGAGGTCGAGTTGCTCCCGGATGAAGATTCTTTGCAAGGAGAACTCCCCGACGGATCGATAGGTGTAGACGATTCTATCGGAATAGCCGATATCAGTGCCGACTCCGCAGTTGCCGACGACTCATTGAACATCGGCGATTCATTGCCGCCGGCCGAAGACAGCCAAGCCGAAAGCTTAGGTGATCTCGATCTTGATCTTGGCAGCCTTAGCGGCACGGACCTTAGTCTCGGTGACCTCAGCGCACTTAGCGGCGGCGACGTCGATCTCAGCGAACTTAGCGGGGCAGACACCAACGTTGGCGCCGACGGCGTAAATATACTTGACCAGAGCAAAGAGGACTATAATCTTGCCGACGATTCAAGAGCACAGACAAGGGGTGCAGCCGAACCAGATGCCACAGCAGGATTAGGCGACCTTGACGCGGACATAAACCTTGACAGTGTCGGCAGCGGTTCAGGCCTGCTGGATCTGTCACTCCAAGCCGACGACACCTCTTTGGGAGCGGTTTTAGACGATATCCTTCCGCCGGCAGGCGAAGCCGGAGACATGCAGATCCCGGGTGAAGATGTCGACATGGTCGAAGAAAGCGACAATGTCTTTGACCAGGCCGCGCCAGCAGAAGCGGGGGCAATGATGCGGCAGATCGCGATCGCACCACCTGACGCCTTCAGTAAGGCATGCGGAGTAGCGCTGCTGCTGCCGATTTTGGCGGTGATATACGCTGTGATAGTGGTCATCACCGGCCAGAAGGGACTTACCCCCTCGATACTTAAGACAGTGGAAGGATACATCTGGTATATAATGGGCGGCCTTGCCCTGCTGACGGTCATTATTGTCTCAATTGCGGCGATAATGGGCGGAAAAGGCGGAAAAAAGAAAACCGAAGATATCTACCAGCAGCCTCAGTAGCGATGGACCCGGGCTCAAATCGGCTTTTCTGGTATCCAGACAAGGCACATTAAGCCCTTTTTTGATGAAAAAGGCAGGCGTTTGCCGATTCTTTTTACAAGAAAAATATGCAAAATGTTTGATTTTCCTGGAAATCGGAAGTATCTTATAAGAGTATTGAAATAAACTGGACCAAAGACGGTTCGACATTGAATTTACAAATTCTGTTTTAACGAAAGGATACGGTTATGGGTATGCGAAAAATTTCATGGGTATTATTGCTGACGATTGTGATCATGGTAACCAGTGGGTGTGTTTCTCAACAGGATTTCGATGACCTGAAAGCTCGAAACCGTATTCAGCAGGACAGGATCGCAGATCTTGAGAGCCAGTTGAGTACTTCTGAGGTCATGTTGGAGCAGATGCAGAATCGCCTCGAATCGCTCCAGGCCCAAAATGATGCGAGTACAGGCTCAAACGCCGAAGAGATCGCCGCTCTTGAAAAGGCTATCGAAGACAAAAAGGCCCTCATCGCGAAGATGCAGGCCCAGTTGTTAAAAGGCGGAGCGCCACTGCCGATGGAACTTAACATCAAACTCCAGGACTTCGCCAAGGGTAGCGACATGGTAACTTTCGACGAAAGTGCCGGCGTACTGAAATTCAAGAGTGACCTGTTATTCGCACCGGGAAGCGACATCGTTTCACCCGCTGCAGGCAAATCCGTTAAGGTCCTCTCCGATATTATCAACTCGGGCGCCGCCAAGGATTTCGATATCGTCATCGCAGGCCACACAGACGACGTCCCGATCAAGAGGGCTGCGACAAAGGCAAAGCACCCGACCAACTGGCACCTTTCAGCGCACAGAGCCATAGCGGTTCTGAATCTGCTGAAAACCAACAAGGTTGCCTCCGGGCGACTGAGCATAAGAGGCTTTGGCGAGTTCAGGCCGCTGGCACCCAATAAACCCAAGAAGAAAGGCAATGCCGCCAACAGACGCGTAGAGATATTCATCGTACCGGCGGGAACCTGATCGATCTAAGTAGAAAATAAATATTGAACGCTAAACCAACAGGGTCAGGCCGGTGCTTGTCCCTGTTGTTACATACACTAAACGTAAGGTAAAAACATGGCAGAAAGAACACTCATTATTATCAAACCCGACGCCGTCCAAAGGCACCTCGTCGGAGAGATCATCTCACGATTCGAAACCAAGGGCTTTAAGATCGTAGCCGCAAAGTTCATCAATATCACCAAAGCAACCGCGAAAAAACATTACGCCATACACAAGGACAAACCATTCTACGATAGCGTAGTCGAGTACCTAAGCTCCTCACCCGTACTCGTTATGGTCCTCGAAGCAGAAGGCGTCATCAAAATGGCCCGCATAATGATGGGCAGAACTTTCGGATATGAAGCCAAACCAGGAACCATACGCGGCGACTTCAGCGGGTCAAAGGGCTTCAACCTCATACACGGTTCGGACTCCGTCGGAAGCGCAGATTACGAAATACCCCTGTTCTTCAAACCCGAAGAGATCGTAGATTACCAATTCGCCGACGAACACTGGCTATACGGAAAAAACGACTAAGCCCCCCCCATCCCTCAAAAAAATGTTAATATAGGCAAAAAATCTCTTGACATATCAGATGGAACGGGTATAATTCCAAGCAATTAGCTATATTTGTGACCCGTAGGATGCGGCTGGAAAGGTAGCGAAAACCCATTTCTACGCTGTTTCCCGCATTTTACATGATCATTGGTGTATTTCAAAAAAATCGCCGAGTCCTGCGCAAGATTTTAATGCTTTGCGGGTATCTATTAACGGAATGATTAATGTGTGCGGCGCCCGTCACCGGCACCTGTTTAGAATAACTTTTTTTATGGAGGTATTAAAATGAAAAAAAGACGAGTACTAACTATTTTAGCGGCAGGACTAATTGCGGTTCTATTTATCGCTCTCACAACGACCATCGCTTACGCGGTGATCTCCGACGGCTCCCATGGCGGCAACCCGCACTTCTATTTCCTCTCGCCAATCTTCAAAAACGTCTCCTACAGCGGAGAGCCCGACTTCTCGCTCGACCCGGTGGTGGAGATATGCCCTTGGGATGCTATTATGAGGCGATGCGGCGTCCCAATCGCCACCTTCACCACGACCAGCGACTTAGGTGATGAGACAATACGTATTTCCGAAGACGGCAACTACATCGTCAACTGGCACACCGGGGATGTGATAGATGAAGACCATACGGTCTATCGGATTAATGTCTATGCCGGAGGAGCGAGGCTCGGGTTCGCCGATGTCATGCTCGTCAACAATGGCAAAGAGGCTCGCAATGTCGATGGTGACGTCATACCTTTAAATGATAACCGTACCCTGCCGATAAGGTTCCGTATCGAAGAGGGCGCACTGGGCAATTAACGACGGCATGGTCACAGCCGGGCGTTTTCCTGCGCCCCGCCTAAACCTCAGCACCATAAATGTATAGAATCAGAACATAAGCGCCTGTGATCGCTCATGTATACTAAAATATTCAGAAAGGAGAACAAGAATGAAAAATGTAACGATCATGACAATTTTGCTGTTGGCCATGCTGGTAGGTTTGGCTCATGCACATCCCTTCGTGCTGGTGCAGGAAGGAGATTTGACGGAGACTGGTGGTGGATCTGATTACTTTAACCTGGAGGGTACTCATATTGTGATCCGCTATGAAGCCGAGACTACCGACACGTACACATCGACATGGTCCGGCTCAGGTATGGTTAGTTCAGATTTCTATGATGTCATAGAGATGACGGTCAGCATCACGGGTCGCCCCGGAGGTGCAAGTGATCTGTTGAACGCAAATGAGCCAAGCTATTCACAAGTAGCTAATGTGTTTCCTCCGGGCATTCCAAATGACTGGATAGAGGTTGGCAGTGGTAGTTTCTACCTGCCTGAAGGAGATGATCTCAACATTAGTGGATTATATTTTGATCTGGGATCACAGAATTACTTTCCTGGTACCGGAGCTGTTGGCGACCTGTCATTTCTCGATAGCGTAAACTGGAGTTCTGCTGTACCAAGCGGAATAGAGGTTGATCCGGCGACGATGATGACATTTTACTCTATAACCAATTTTTCGTTAGCTGTCAATCCCGAACTTTTCCTGCTTGCTCCAAACGGTGGTGAAAGTATCATGAATCGCGATTTTAACATTACATGGATAGCTTCACCCGATCAAAATATAGATCGTGTAAAACTCGAATATTCTACAGATAACAGCCTGACATGGAAAACAATTGATCCCAATACTGCAAATGACGGGGAACATATATGGAATGTTCCAGTTGTTGATTCAGAAGAATGCGTGGTTCGTGTTAGCGATGTCGATGACTCGGCTGCTAACGATACAAGTGATGAGCTTTTTACGATTTTCGAATGTCATGTCCCGGATGTTACCGGCGATTGTTATATCGATCTAAACGACTTTGCCCTTATATCGCAGTATTGGCTATCATGCGGCAATATATTTAATCCTGCATGTGTGTTTGAGTAATTTGCCGGAAAAGGCAGAATGATTATTACCTAATCGGCTGTGAGCCTAACCGCTCTCAGCCGGTTTTTCATATCCTGACATATCCCGAAACTTTCTTGCAAAACGCCCCTTTCTCGTGTATAAAGTAGCACATGAGTCAGGAACCCGCAAAACGTATTGATCAGCTAAGAGACCAGATACGCACCCACGACTGCGCTTATTACGTCCTGAATAAGCCAATTATAACCGATGCCGACTACGATAAGCTCTTCGCTGAGTTAAAAAACCTCGAAAACGCTAACCCCGAACTCATAACCGCCGATTCACCCACCCAGCGCGTCGCAGGCCGCCCCGTCGATGGTTTCGAAAGCGTCCGCCACGCAGTTCCCATGCTCAGTATTGATAATACCTACAACGCAGACGAACTCAGCGCATTCGATGAACGCCTAAAAAAAGGTCTAAGCTCTACCGATTACGATTACGTCGTCGAGCCCAAGATCGACGGCCTGGCTATCAGCCTCCGCTACGAATCCGGCAAACTGGTCCGTGCCGCCACACGAGGGGACGGCAGAACCGGCGACGACGTAACCGCAAACGTCCGAACCATAAAAGCTATCCCCCTGCTGCTAACCGGTGCCGCCAATGCTCCCGACATACTTGAAGTCCGTGGGGAGGTATTCATGCCCAAAGCCTCTTTTGCAGAGCTTAACCTGCTCCGCGCAGACGCCGGCGAAGAACCTTTCGCCAACCCGCGTAACGCCGCAGCCGGTTCGCTAAAACTGCTCGACCCCAAAATAACGGCGTCCCGTAAACTTTCATTCTTCGCGTACAGCGTCGGACAGGTAAGCGCACCACTCGCCGAAACACACTGGCAGGCACTTGAAAAGCTAAAAGACTTTGGCCTCGCCGTAAGTGACAAAATTAAAAAAGCCAAAGACATCCAAGCCGTTCAAAAGATATGCCTCTCATGGCAGGATAAGAAAAAAACCTTAGACTACCAGATCGACGGCATGGTCATTAAGATAAACCGTTTCGACCAGCATGAAACCCTCGGTTCAACCGGACGTGCTCCGCGATGGTGCATCTCCTACAAGTTCCCCGCCGAGCAAGCCGAGACAACGGTAGAATCCATCGACGTCCAGGTCGGCAAGACTGGAACACTGACCCCCGTAGCCAACTTATCGCCCGTACAATTAGCCGGAACAACCGTAAAAAGAGCAACCCTGCACAACTTCGACGAACTAAAACGCCTCGGCGTCTGTATCGGCGACACGGTCCTCATCGAAAAGGCAGGCGAGATCATCCCGAAGGTCATCGAGGTCAAAAGCAAAAATGCCCAAAAAAGAGAGTCCTTTCCGATCCCTACCGAATGCCCCGCCTGCAAGGGCCCCGTCGAAAAGGACCCCGAAGGAGTTTACATCCGCTGCGTTAGCGATAGCTGCCCCGCTCAAATTCGCGAAAGGCTCAACTACTTCGTCGGACGCGGCCAGATGGATATTGAGAACCTGGGCCCCGCCCTGATCGACCAACTCATCGAAACAGGACTCGTCAAAAATTTCGCCGACCTCTACAAGCTGCAATTCGGCCCGCTCGCCGAACTGCCAAGAATGGGCGACAAAAGTGCGGAGAACGTATTGCTCAGTATCGAAAAAAGCAAACAAAACCCCCTCTGGCGATTCATCGCCGGGTTGGGCATCCGACACGTCGGCTCCCAATCGGCAGAGATCCTTGCGGATGTTTTTACAACACTCGATACCCTCATGCAATCCGATGCCGAGCAATTAACCGCGATCGACGGTATCGGACCGGTCATGGCTGAGAGCATTTTCGAATATTTCCGCAACGAAAAAAATAAAACTGTCATAGATGAAATGCTCGCTGCCGGCCTAAAACCCGAAAAACCACAAAAGAAAACCGCCCAAATCCTCTCCGGCAAAACCATCGTCGTCACCGGCTCATTGGCCAATTACTCGCGTCAGGAGATGGAACGGACGATAAAGGATAATGGCGGCAAAACCGCCTCAAGTGTCAGCAAAAAGACCAGCTTTGTACTCGCCGGCGAAAAAGCGGGCAGCAAACTCGATAAAGCGAAGAAACTCGGCGTCGAAGTAATAACAGAAGATGACTTCGTAAAAATGATCGGCAAATAGTAAGGCCACATAAATGGAATATAGCAGGGAAGACATAAACTATATGAAGCGTGCCCTCAAGCACGCAACCCGAGGCATCGGCTGCGTCGAGCCAAACCCTGCCGTCGGATGCATTATCGTAAAGGGTAACCAGGTCATCGGCCAGGGCTGGCACAAGAAATTCGGCGACGCCCACGCCGAGATAAACGCCATAGAGGACTGCAAGGAACTCGGCGCAACCCCAAAAGACTCAACCATGTATGTCACCTTAGAACCCTGCTGCCACCACGGCAAAACGCCCCCCTGCGCCCAAGCGATAATCGACGCCCAAGTAAAAAAAGTCTTCATCGCAACGGCGGATCCCTCCGCACATGTCGCCGGCAAGGGCATCGAACAACTCAAAGAAGCTGGGATCGAGGTCGACGTCGGACTATGCGCGCAGGAAGCGAAACTCCTCAACCCATGGTTCATGAAATACGCACAAACAAAACGCCCATGGACGATCCTCAAGTGGGCCCAAAGCATCGACGGCAAACTCGCTTATGCGAATGTCGACGACGAACACCGCTGGATATCCAACGCCACCAGCCGAAAAGACGTCCACGCACTCAGACGCCAGTGTCAGGGCATACTCGTCGGCATAAACACAATCCTCGCAGACGACCCGCAATTGACACCACGCCCCCCGCGCGGCAAGAAACCTGCCCGCATCGTCCTCGATAGCAATCTGCGGATACCGCTTACCTGCACACTCATGCGCACAACAAAAAGTTTTCCCACCATCATCATCACAACGCACCAAGCCGCAGCCAAAAACCAGAAAAAAGCCGACAGGATATTCGAAAAAGGAGCGGAGCTCATCGTCGTCCCCGCCTTAGATGGCAAATGCGATCTCGCCGTAGCGCTCGACGGACTCGGCGACCGCGGCATAGCCCAGCTCCTCGTTGAAGGCGGCAGAGAAGTCATCGCAAGCTTCATCAGATCGCACCTGGCGGACGAAGCAAGGATCTACATCGCCCCCAAGTTTCTCGGACCCGAAGGCAACATAGACATAATCGAAACATTATCCGACATCACCGCCGACCTCAAACACACCTCAATAACCGACCTCGACGGAGACACATGCATCAGAGGATTATTCAAAGACATCTAAACACCTCACTGCCCCAGCGTCTTCTTCGTTCTCAGTATATGATGATAATGCTGAGCGAACCGATGCGCCTCGTCGCGTACATATTGCAGCAGTTTCTTCGCCGCCGCGTTTGCCGGCAATTTCACGGATTTATCCCTGCCGCTAACATAAATGATCTCCTCCCGCTTTGCTATCGAAGCTAAGTGCGGCTGTGTCGCCCCCATTTCCTTAAACGCATCCTCAGCTGCGTGCAAATGCCCCAAACCGCCATCGATCAGCACCATATCCGGCCACAGCGTTTCACCCGCCATCGCCTTCTTATACCGCCTCCTCAAAACCTCCTTCATCGACGCATAGTCATCGACCCCCTTAACGCTCTTGATCTTGAACCGCCGATACCCGCTCTTAAAAGGCTTACCGTCAATAAACTGCACCATCGAAGCAACCGTCTCCGTCCCGCCCAAATGCGCCACATCAAAACCCTCTATCGTCCGTATCGGAGTCTCGGCCTTGAATATCTTCTGCAATTTCGCCAGTGCCTCAGTTGGATCCGGAGCAAATACCTCCGGCTGAACATTCGCCTCAACGCTCCCCCTTCGGTCAAGCCTCTCGATCAATCGTATCCTGTCCCGATACATCGCCGCCGCCTCAAAGTTCAACTTCTCCGATGCTCCCTCCATCTGCTTTTTCAACTGCCGCAATATCACCGCCCGCTTGGATTGCAAAAATTTGACAAGATCCGTTATGATCTTGCGATACTCATCCTTGCTGGTCTTATCTCCACACGGAGCTGCGCACTGCTTTATGCTATACAACAAACAAGGCCGGAAAAAACGCCGCTTCTCATCGTCTTCCCGAATATCCAGCCCGCAAGTGCGAAACTTATAAATCTTCTGCAGCAGCACCATCGTCGCCCGCAGATCATTAACACCGGTAAACGGCCCGAACAGTTTACTCCGGGCCTTCGGATTGCGCGTAATATACACACCCGGAAAATCGTCCCGAGTCGTGATCTCCAGATACGGAAACGTCTTATCGTCCGCCAGTGCGGTATTATACGGCGGATGAATATCCTTGATGAGCCTGGCTTCCTGCAATATCGCATCGACTTCACTCTTGGTCTCGATAAAATCCACCGTCGCAACCTTGCGAACCATCTCGACGATCTTGGGCCCCCTGCTAACCATAAGATCGACACTGTCCTGAAAATAGCTACCCGCCCGCGAACGAAGATTCTTCGCCTTACCGATATAAAGGACCGTCTCCTTGTCATCCTTCATAAAGTACAAACCCGGCCCAGCCGGAAAGCCCTTGATCGTCTCACGGACCGCATCGATCCTCTCACTGTCATTTCGTCCCGTCATACCACCATTGTAATAAAACCCGTCCCGTGAAAAAAGCATTTTACCAGTCACATCAGGGGATTATTTCGTCCGATAATTAAAAAGTATAACCTGAGTACGATCCCAACGCGGGAGACTGTGTTTCTGTGAGCGATAACCATCGTGGATACAAGAAGTTATATCACTCCTGATCGCAAGAATCATGGCCTTGAAAATAATTCTAAAACACCAAAAGTAGCCCTCTGTTTTTGCCGACACTCTGATTGCGCAGTAAGAACGTAAAAAGTGGGCCAAAGGACCATTTTATTGCACCAAGATCGCATAAAATGCAACCAATGGCTTAAATTACAGGTTTAAAACTCAAAAAGGAGCACCTTATGAAAATGACTGAAAAGTTGACTTTAGGATTCCTGACGATTGCGGTAATTGCAGCGTGTGCGATCATAGTACACGGACCTAAAAGAGCAAACGCAAAGTCTCAGATCACAACGCCAATTTTGCAGCAGCAAAAAGTTGAAACAGTAGAGGACAGAACTCTTGAAACCGGAGAGCAAGTCTTAAGATTGCTGATCTGGGAGGGGTACGCACCGGACAAATATGTCGAAGAATTCGAAAAGCAGATCGAGGCTAAGTATGGCCGAAAAGTAAAACTACAAATCTCATTCGTCGATGGAAGTGATGATTTTTACAACCCTGTCAGGAGCAAAAAGGCAGACCTCATCACGGTCGGGGCCGAACTCATCACCGCTGAACAATTCAACTATATTGCAAATAAACTCATCCTGCCTCTTGACCTGAAGAACATACCAAATCACAAGCATGTTATACCAGCCCTTCAAAAGGCCGACTATCTTGCAAGTAATGGAAATATATACGGCGTTCCGATCTGTCAGGGTCCATACGGACTTGCGTACAACACAGAAAAGTTCGAGAAAGAACCGGATACATGGAAAATTCTATGGGATCCGAAATATAAGGGCAAATACGTCATTGGCGGCAAGGAGAATCAGTACAACATAGGTACGGCTGCATTGGCGTTTGGATATCCGCAGGAGTTGATCAGCAGCTACGATGCTTTGAACAACAGGGATTTCAAGGATAAATTGAGACAGTTGGCAATCAATGCCCACTCTTTCTGGGTTGGGCAAGATACCGCTGATGATCTTTCCGGATTGAGCCTGGCCGCCGTGTGGGGTGACTCTCTGGGAACGCTCAAGAAAAGGGGCGAGATATGGAAAATTGCCGAGCCAAAGGAAGGAACACTGTGCTGGGTTGACAACTACGCAATAACATGGGCACTGGCAGATAAGCCTTTTTTAAAGAAAGTCGCCGAAGAGTGGATCAACAAACTCCTGGAACCTAACTATCAGGTTGACTATATCGTACATGAGATCACGCTTGGCCCGGTTACGACAAACATTGGCGATAAACTAACAGCCCAGGAGAAGGAGCGGTTACACATTGGGACACCAAACTTCTTTAAAGATAGCCGTATCCTGCCGCCTGCCTGTTCGCGGAGAGACCTGAACGGATTGAGAATTATGTGGAATGAAGCCATGGAAGGAATTCAGATCAAAAAAGGTGACGATTAGTGGACACCGCAACGAAGACACCCATAAAGAATTCCATTGCTACCAGGATGCTGGTGGTGGTGCTTGGTCTTTACCTGTTAATCGCCATGGGGGTCACGTTAAGTCATGTCTGGATGGAATATAAATATCAAAAAACGAGCATCATCCATGACCTGGCCGATATTGAGAGCGCTTTTGAAGATGGACTGGCTGTCAGCCTGTGGGGGATGGATCAGCAAGCGTTGAAAGCTTCAGTCGACGGCATGCTGAGGATCCCGACTCTTGTTGGAGTCACGATCAAAACTGTTGAAGGGAGCACGGTTGCCATTGGCGGAATTGTCACCAATCGTGGAAAGACAGGCAATATCGACCTACGCGTCAACCTCTCTGGATGCAGTCAGGAAGATACAACTGTTCACGAAAGTGATTTATACAAGTTTGGAACGTTTGAGCGTCGATTCTTAATTGCATACGATCTTGAAGGTGAAAGCATGCTATTGGGACGGGCAACCATCTACTCCAATAACTCCGTAATTTACCGGCGGATGAAGTTGCAGATCGCCATGCTGGCAGTTAACCTTTTGCTAACGCTGTTAACTTTTTCTGTGGCGATGCTGTGGGCAGTCAACCGCTACTTGCGCAAGCCCCTCGGAATTCTTACAAACGCCACAGCCGGCATTTCACTGGACAACATGGGATCGTTTTCCGTTGATACAAAAACTTCCGGACGAAACGAGATCAAAATACTCGAAGAGGCAATGACTTCTATGGTGGCAAACCTTCACAATGCCATCTCCAATGGCAATCAGACCGAGAAAGCCCTCGAAAAAACAAATATAGAACTTGCAAAACACAAGGAACATCTTGAAGTAATTGTTCAAGAGCGTACGCAACAATTGGAATCCGAGATCACCGAACGCGAGAAAGTAGCGAAAGAGTTACATAGATCTGAAATAAAAAGTCGTGCCGCACTTGAGAATTCACCGGTTTGCACAAAGATAGTGGACCTTGATTTTAATCTTCAATATATGAGTCGTGCCGGTATAGAGGGCCTTGGGATTGACGATATTACCGAATTTTACGGAAAACCATATCCTTTCGATTTTTATCTCGACTCATTTAAAATTCCTATGACAGAAAATTTGCAACGAGTTAAAGAAACTGGTGAAATTATCACACAGGAAGCTTCTGTGGTTGATACGGAGGGAAACGAGTTGTGGTTTCATTCGACTATCGTACCGGTTAATGACGATCAGGGCCAAATAGACTACATCATTGTCGTATCCAATGAAATCACCGAACGCAAGCAAGCCGAAGTCTCGTTGAAATCTGCCAAGGAAAAAGCCGAAGCCGCAAATGTCGCCAAGAGCCAGTTCCTGGCCAATATGAGTCATGAGATACGCACACCGATGAATTCTATTATTGGTTTCAGCGACGTCCTTGCGGATGAGAACCTGACCGATGAGCAGGCTGGTTTTGTTAATCTTGTCAGGGATTCGGCAAAGAACCTGCTGAATCTGATAAATGATATTTTAGATTTCTCGAAGATAGAAGCAAAGCAGCTCGATATAGACCTGGTCGAATGTTCATTAGGCAGGATACTTGGCTTCATCGATTCGACAATGACCCAACAGGCAGAGAAAAAGTCCCTTGACTTTAAGATCGTTCAATGCGACGGCCTGCCTGAACGAATATCCACCGACCCAATGCGTCTGCGACAGTGTTTGATCAACCTGACAAATAATGCTCTTAAATTCACTGAAAAAGGACATGTATATGTAAATGTCTCCCTGGAAGACAGGGACAGTCAACCATATATCCGCTTTGGCATCGAAGATACAGGTATTGGTATCCAAAAAGATAAACAGGAGGAAATATTTAATGCGTTCACGCAAGCTGATGGAAGCCATAGCCGCAAGTATGGTGGCACAGGATTAGGATTGACTGTTACTAAACAACTGGCAAAGCTTCTAGGTGGAGAGCTTACTCTAACCAGCCAGGTTGGTAAAGGCTCTCTGTTCTCGCTTGCAATACCAGCCGGTCTCGATGTGACAAAGCAGTCGCATTTGGATATACATGCTGCCCATATGGACCCCCGAAAGACCAAAAACGAACAACCTGAATATACCAGCCATGTATTAGTTGCCGAAGACAGCCCAACCAACCTGGCCCTTGTTACGCTGTTGTTAGAAAAAATGGGTTTACAGGTAACCAGTGCTGAAGACGGAAACCTGGCTCTGCAGAAAGTCCTGACTCAACAATTTGACCTGATATTCATGGATATGATGATGCCCAACATGAATGGCTACGAGGCTGCAAGGGCAATTAAAAATGAAGGAATAACAACGCCAATAGTCGCACTGACCGCCAATGCGATGAAAGGCGATGACATAAAGTGTCTCGAGGCTGGCTGCGATGATTATTTGGCCAAACCGATTGACCGCGAAAAGTTATTGAAAACAATTGCCAAACATTTACCTTCAAAAGAACTGGTTTCGATCGACACGACAGACTCTGCAAGATCATAGATACATAAAGCTGCCCTAAAAATTCTTCACAAGGCGAACACCCATAGCCGCCCCGTCCCGTGTCACCTCGCTAAACGGAACAACATTAAACCCGGCAACCTTAACATCTTCATATTTTCCCCCGATATGGTGCCCAACCACATACCCCAGCACGGCGCCGAACAGAACATCGCTGGCCCAGTGATCGCCCGACTCCATCATCCTGTAGCCCACGAATCCCGCTCCGATATACGCCGGCACCCCTATTTCAGGCCCATAAAACTCATCCAGAACGGCGGCAACGGTAAACGAACTTGATGTATGTCCGCTCGGCCAGGCCAACCATTTGCCATTAGGCGTCAAGTTATTGCGGATAAGCTTCATACCCAGCGTAGATGCCCCCGTAACCGCAAGAGCCTTCAGCATCGTCCCGGCACGCTCGTTATTAACCGTATCGCCACTGCTCTCACTCATAAGATACCACAGACCCGTCGCCGCGAAATGAAAACCAGGCCCACCCAAGGTAAATATCATCTCATCCGAAAATTTATCTAATATCTGCTCGTCTTCAAAATTGTCCGCGATCTTATCATCGGCACCGCTGCTGTACAGAGCAATGCTCCCGCCGCCCGCTAACAAAAGTGCCATCACATAATCGTCAACGGAAACTATATCCTTACACTCTTCCACGATAACCCCCGGCAGTTCCCATATATCACCCCACAGCTCATCCAACGCAGCCTGCGTAATAACCGGAACATCGATCTTTTCCCCATCATCTACACTAAAACCGCCTTCCTCCGTTTCTTCCGCTGCCAACGCTGCCGGCGACAACTGCCCTCCAAACGATATCGCCAAAACCAGAAACGCACAAAAAACTCGCATTGGTATTACTCCCATTCGATCGTAGCCGGCGGCTTACTCGTTATATCATAGACAACACGATTAACCCCCCGAACCTCATTGGTTATCCTGCTTGCGATCCGCCCCAGAACCTCATGCGGAATATGTGAAAAATCCGCCGTCATAAAGTCCAAAGTCTCAACCGCTCGAATAGCTATAACATGTTCGTAACTCCGCTCATCCCCCATCACGCCCACAGTACCTATCGGCAGCAGTACCGCCAGCGCCTGCGATATCTGCCGGTAAAGCCCCGCCGCAGTGATCTCCTCGATCAGAATATAATCCGCCTCACGCAAAACCTTAAGCCGACCCTCGGTTATATCGCCTACCACTCGCACCGCAAGCCCTGGCCCCGGGAACGGATGACGCCACACCATCTCCTCCGGCAATCCGAGGAACTCCCCGACACGCCGCACTTCGTCTTTGAAAAGTTCACGCAAAGGCTCGACAAGTTCGAACCCTAATTCTTCCGGAAGCCCGCCTACATTATGATGCAGCTTAATATTCGCCGCAAGGTTGCCGTCTTTATGACCCGATTCGATCACATCCGGATAAAGCGTACCCTGCGCAAGAAACTTCACATCCTTGATCTTGTCCGCCTCGGATTTGAATGCTTCGATAAACTCGGCTCCGATTATCTTTCGCTTCTTCTGAGGATCGCTAACACCGGCCAGTTTCGACAGGAACTGCTCCCCCCAGTCAACCACCCGAAGCTCCATATGAAAATGGTCCCGGAACATGGATATAACGCTTTCACGTTCACCTTTGCGTAACAGCCCGTTATCGACGAAGATGCACACCAGTTTATCCCCCAGCGCCTTATGCAATAGCGCCGCCGTAACAGAAGAATCCACCCCGCCGCTAAGTCCGCATATCACCGTCGCCTCGCCAACCTGTTTTCGCATCGCCGCAACAGTCTCTTTCACAAAATCACTCATCTGCCAGTCACCCGCCGCCCCGCAAATATCGTAGATGAAATTCTTCAGTATATCGTTGCCGCGCGGCGTATGCGTAACCTCCGGATGGAACTGAACGCCGTAGAACTGCTTGCTCTTATGCTTGACCGCTGCGTACGGACAACTCTCCGTAGTCGCAAGCGACACAAAATCATCCCCCAATTCGTTAACCTGATCGCCATGACTCATCCATACCGTAGTACTCTCCGGCAAATTCGCCATCAGATCACCATGATCCGTTATCGCAAGATTCGTCCTGCCATACTCCCTGCTCTTAGCCGGATGAATATCACCGCCCAATATCTTGCACCCGATCTGCATACCGTAGCAGATACCAAGCACCGGCACGCCAAGAGCCAATATCTTCTCATCGCACGTCGGCGCATTTTCTGCATAAACACTCGCCGGCCCACCCGAAAGGATCACACCTTTAAGATCAAGCCCCCCCAATTCCTCCGCACTTATCGAAGGCTGAAATATCTGCGAATAAACATTATGCTCACGCACCCGCCGCGCGATCAACTGACCATACTGACTGCCAAAATCAATTATCGCAATTACTTCCCGTGACATCGAAAATTCCCCATCCATAAACTAAAAACTAAATATCGAAGATCCGCCGAAGGAGGACTAAACACTAAAAACTAAACCGCTATGCCTCAAAAGATTCCGAACCCGAATAGTTTGGCGACTCCTTCGTGATCATTATATCATGCGGATGCGATTCGCTAACACTCGCTGAGCTTATCCGGACAAACTTCGCGTCACTCTGCAATTTCGCGATAGTCTTCGTACCGCAATAGCCCATCCCCGCCCGCAGACCACCGACAAGCTGATAAACAAAATCACCCAACGACCCGCGATAAGGCACACGCCCTTCCACACCTTCCGGAACCAGCTTATCGTTACCCGCCTGCCCGTACCTGTCCGCCGACCCCTTAACCATTGCCCCTATCGAACCCATCCCCCGATACTCCTTAAATTGTCTGCCCTTATAGATCACCAACTGCCCCGGGCTCTCATCCAGCCCTGCAAACAGCGAACCTAACATAACACTCGAAGCCCCCGCCGCTATCGCCTTGGTTATATCACCCGAAATACGCACACCCCCGTCAGCGATCACCGGAATACCGTGCTTGCTTGCCGCCGCCACACAATCCATGATAGCCGATATCTGCGGAACACCAACTCCCGATATCACACGCGTCGTGCATATCGCACCCGGCCCGATCCCCACCTTAACCGCATTAACACCGGCATCGATCAAAGCCTTCGCCGCATCCGCCGTCGCGATGTTGCCCGCGATAACGTCTATGCCATGATTCTTCTTTATCCAACGCACCGTTTCGATAACGTTTCGCGAATGCCCGTGTGCCGTATCCACCACAACAACATCCACTTCCGCTTCGATCAGAGCTTCTATCCGCTCATAATCCTTCGGCCCGACCGCCGCCCCCACTCGCAGCCGCCCCCGATCATCCCGCGCCGAGAGAGGATATTGATAGTACCGGTCGATATCCCGCATCGTGATCAGCCCCACCAATTCGCCACCGCCGTTAACCAGCAGCAGCTTCTCAACCTTATGCTGTTGAAGTATCTCCTTAGCCTCCTCAAGCGTCGTCCCCGCCGGCCCCGTCACAAGATTCAACTTCGTCATAACCGTATCGATCTTAACCGTATCGTCCTTAAGAAACTTCAGATCCCGCCGCGTAAGTATCCCCACCAGCTTCTTACCCTCAACGATCGGAATACCAGAAACATTCTGCTCGTTCATCACATCCCGCGCACTTGTCACAAGGTCATCCGGACAAAGCGTAACAGGGTCCTGGATCACACCGTTTTCAGAACGCTTAACCTTGGCAACCTCGCGCCTCTGCTCATCGATACTGAGATTCTTATGGATCACCCCGATCCCGCCCTCCTGAGCGATCGCGATCGCAAGCGCAGATTCAGTCACAGTATCCATCGCCGCCGAGACAAGCGGAATATTAATACGGATATTATTCGTAAGGTTCGTGGAAGTCTCAGCCTCGCTCGGAATAAAATCGCTCTCAGCCGGGATCAGCAGAACATCATCAAAAGTTATACCCTCGCCAATAATCTTGCCGCTCTTCATAGACAATCTCCCAGATTAAATTATTGATTCCGAAGTATACCCCAACCACCCCAAAACGTCAAAACAATTCTAAAAAACCCACCCCTGACTCGAAAAACCCCACTAATAACAGAATCTATCCAAATACGCCAAATCCCCCATAAGCCATTGCTCCGCATACCGCCCCAACTCTCCGATACTCACCATCCCATCGCCATCCAGATCCGCAGAACCCGCAACCGCCGCATACTTCCCATCCGCCGGATCGCGTTCATACCACGTCACGCACAAATTCTCATCGTCCAGCACTTCCACTAACAAATATCCGTACCGTTTCCGATTCAGCCGCTGTTCGACCCGCATCCCGCTATTGCTCCCATCATAAGGCGGCGACCAATCCCGAAGCGGAGCGCCCGCCGTCCCAACCACATATTGATGAATATCATTATCTCCGTCGCCATCGCCGTCATCGACCACCGCATGATCGTAAAAATGATCGTGCCCGCACGCATACACCCGGCACCCGGCATCCTTCAAACTCCCCCAGAAAGCATCACGCTCCGCCGCATAGTTATCCAGACAACTGGTATGGTGCACCTTAAACGCCGGAACATGACCAAACGCAAACACATGCGGTTTCTCGTTAGCCGCTAATTGACCGCCAACCCACGATTGATTGACCCGAAGCCAGTTAACGTATTGATCCAGCCCAAGAACGAACACATTCTTATGCGATACCGAATACGTCAGCCCGACCTCACCTGCAGGGCCGTTTTGCGGCAATGAATACTCCCCGCTAAACACATTGCCCCACGCACTTCTCCCAGCCGGCTTGCCAAGATCATGATTGCCCCGAACAGGATAAACCCCGATCCCAGCCTCATATACCGGCTGCATCGTATCCCGCCACGTCAGCAACTCAATCTCTAATGCGTCCTGACCGACATAGCCGCTAACCAGATCGCCCGGCAGCAATACGAATTCGGCATTATGACTAACGATCTCAGCAGCGATCTCACCCAATATCGCAACATTGACACCATTAGACTCGCCACCACTCCGGCTGTCCCCCGTAATAATAAATTTCCACGCACCATCTCCGCCAGCCCCAGAACCAACAAGGACCACACAATAGAATAGAACCAAAAATACCAATCGTAACCGTTTCATATAACTCCCTAACCGCCCAAACGAAGTCATAACTTTCTCTATTTCCCTCGTCGGAGGCGGGATTTTGCAGCAATATCCATTATACATTCCACTACTTGATGAACATGCGTAGAAGGATTGCGTTTCTTTGGATCATCCTCGTACTGCCATTGACTTCGTAATATATTCTTGGAATTTTTAATAGCCGTTTTTGTCTTAGGGTAGACGACCTCAAAAAAATCACAGCCGCTTTTTTCATATTTATACCTAAGATGATCAGAAAGTCTCTTGTTAAGTTTTGGCCTGCTATTATAAGAACTTCCGGTTTTCTCAAAGTGAAGAATATACCAGTACTCAAAACAAGGATTGCTTATGATAATATCTAATTCATTGTCTCTAGTAGTTTGAATCGCATCTCCCAGATTTGTATGTTCGTCAACGTCAACTACACAGAAGATATAATCGTAGCCGTCTAGCGTTGTGCTGTTTTTAACAGACTTCTTTTTTTCTTTTGCATAATTAACCACACTCATAGGATCGCTCCCGCACTCTTTACCACGAACGTCTATAGTGCGATCGCTGAGCCGGAGTTCTTTGCGGAACCTTTCGAAATAATCGGGGGATGATTTTTCATCTTCGCACACTATCAAGACGGTCTTGCCAGAAGTCCGGAAAGGCTTAGGACGCCCCAGACTCCTTCCTTTGACTTCAGACCTGCCTTTTTTATAGCTTTTTGGTCCCACCTAAGTCAAACCTCTCAAGAATAGGAACGGCTCCATATCTGCCCGCAAGATACCGCTTTTGCATAGCTTCACCTTTACGAACAGCCGATTCTTTATAGTCAGCAAGTGAATACAACTGTGTCGCCCCGAATTCATCCTTCTCAGTAAACCAAACCTGGTCACGACCAAAAAGCTCAGGATCAAGCAAAGTAGTATCATGTGTAGTAAAGATCAATTGAGCACAATTGCCTGCAATTATAGTATTGCGTACAGAATTGATTAATTCTCGCATAAGTAGTGGATGCAGATTCAACTCCAATTCATCCTTGAAAATAGTGATACCATACGCCATTGATAAAAATAGAGGCCCTAGAAACGAATAAAATCTTCTTGTTCCATCTGACTCTTCGTCAAAGTCTAACGAATATTTTCGTCCGCAATGATATAATGTTTTTTGACAAGGTGGGTACTCTGAGAATTGTTCCAGAAATTCCTTTTGAAGCTCTACAGAAGTATCATCTGGAAACTCTATGTCATCAAGATTAATTTTTTCGATCTCAAAATCACTGACTCCAAAATCTGCTTTCCTTAGTGCTTCGACAGCTAAATCATGAAAGTCAAGACTTCCATCAACATTTTTTTTCGTAAACAGAGCATCTGTTATTTTGATTGCATCGTCTATTTCCGGCAGGTCATGAAAGCAACCCTCAAGCCACCCATATACTTTTGACAACTGATCATGATTCCATTGGGCCGCAACCGATAGAAACAGAGAGTTTTTTTTGACTTTGTCCCACGTCGATTTGTTCTGACCTCTCAATAACGGACCAAAGTATGGTTCTGTCTCTTCGCAGTCTCGTTCAAACCATTTTTGCTCTTTTCCTTTTGGCCATGCAAGCAGCCACTCTCTGTGGATATGTTCTTTTGTCGCGGAAAAACCATACTGATACCGTATCCCTTCCAAAAAGAATGTTGCCTCAAAGGTTGTTGGCGCGGACTTCGTTTTCTCATCGAAAAGGAATGGAACAACGGGTAGTTTTGCATTTGGCTTATATCCCGCCGAATCGCGAATAATATCATTCATGCATGTAAGAGCTTTGATAAGGTTACTTTTTCCAGATGCGTTTGCTCCATATACAACAGCGGTTTTCAGGATAGAGTGTCCACCCACCTCTATGGAATTCTTCCCCTTTGACTCATCCGAACTCGCGATAAGGCTAAGAACCTGCTCATCCTTAAAAGATCTGTAATTTTCAACTCTGAATTCAGCTAACATTTGATTTCTCCTACAATTTAACGGCCAATTTTGCAATTTTTCCGCAAAAACACGCCTTATATTCATAGAAGTATATCGTCATATTGTTCGATGTAAACATAAAATAATATTTTTTCTTCACTTTCTTCGTGTCCATTGGTGCCGAAGGTCCGCCGAAGGAGGGTTCATTCGAGGTTCAATGTCCTGTTATCCTGCCGAAGGTCGCGGCGTAGCCTCCGGCGAAAACGGATCAAAAGTAGTAAAAATTCCACTACCGACAAACTAAACATAAACCACAAAAAAGTCAAGATATTCCCCCTGAAAATATCACAGATCCGCCGTAGGAGGAGAAGATTCTTCGTAGCTGGATAGCGAAGTAGAATAGAATAATTCCAAATCCCCCCTCCACCCCTTTTTTTTGCACAAAAAAAGGGCTGCAAGACCACTCCCTCAGCCGCATAATATAGGACCAAAGCCATAAAAACGTCCTGACATTAGTTATCCTCCCCCAAAAAGATGCCGATATAAACATAGGTGCGGACATCTCGCACAAAATGAACGTTTATGGAGAGTCAAATGAATACAATATATATTGGAAACCTGTCAAGCGAGATCACAAAAGCCTCGCTTCGAAAGATATTCGAAAAGTTCGGAAAAGTAAACGATGTCGAAATCGCTATTGACAATGTCAGCAAAAACAAACTTGGATTCGCATTCGTTCAGATGCCCGGCATTCACCAAGCCGAAGAAGCTGTACAGGCACTGCACCACAGCAAGATAAAGAAAAGAACGGTTATAGTCTCTTTGACAACGGCTCGTAGTGAACGACGCAAAACAGTCACACATAAGGAGGCAGCTTATGTTTAAAGCACATGAAATAATGACAAAAGCCGTAATATGTGCCTATCCGGAAACACCGATATACGACGCAATACGTTTGCTCTCACACAGAAAGCTGACCGGTCTTCCTGTCGTAAATGCCGAACTCGACCTGGTCGGGCTTTTAAGTGAAAAAGATGTTCTAAACATTATGAAAGCCTCCGACGATCACTGCGAAAACACCGTCAGTGACTACATGACAGAAGAAGTTGTAAGCTTCGATGTAAACGACAACATCGTCGATCTTTGCGACTGCCTCACAGAGAACCACTTCAGACGCCTGCCCATCACAAAAGACAACAAACTAATGGGCATAGTTTCAAGAAGCAACCTGATCAATGCCATATTGAAACTAAAGCACCAGGAACCGATATAACTGAAAACAGACTGCAGTGAGCGTAGTCGAACTGTTATCCTGTCAAAATCTTTTACCCTTATTTCTCTTTGCGCCTTGGCGCCTTTGCGGGATAAAATCTATATAATCTGTGAAATCAGCGTTTAAATACCCTTTTCTTCGTGTACTTTATCCGGCAATGTGTCAATGACATAGGTCCGGCACTGGACGGGACGGATTCGTGGTAAAAAAATTTGTTAATTTTCAAAAAAACATCTTGACAACTACTAAATATATTTGTATTATAGATAACTAATAATCAGGCTAAAATAATGCAACTTAAAATTACAAGATAAAACCCATTTTAGCGCGGAGCTTTTTTCGGATACAAGGCTTAGGCAAGGGTCACCCGCAGGCGTACTGGTGTACGTCGAGGACTGGCTCGCAGCCGTAAACGCAGTAGCCGGGAAAAGAAACCGCTA
>SDBV01000668.1_pt1 | contig 49594 bp, 45 predicted proteins | sample 2277081 | NCBI WGS metagenome assembly SDBV01 (sample SAMN10402039, study PRJNA504765) | marine sediment metagenome | isolation source: marine sediment core GS10_PC15, 223 cmbsf | place: Arctic Ocean: Southern Knipovich Ridge | collected 2010
CCTGTGCTCATATTTGTATGAACCTGTTTCATAAAATCATCCTAAAACAGTGCTTCCTAATTTTCAAATAGCCTGTTTTATTTCAGTATCTTAACCTATACTTAACTTAATAATATTGCAAGATATTTCATAGTATTTAATTATCATTTTCTGCATTTTGGACTTTTTAATCACCTGATCTAGTGTTTTTTCACTATATTTCTGTTTTTTGTCCCTTCGTAATTATTTTTGCAGTAATTACAATATTTTCAAATATGACATAGGGTTGTCACGCGGATATTGTATTCTTGGCTTAAATAAAATATAGGAGAATAAAATTATGAAAAATTTCTGTCACTCATGCGGTTTGCCGCTGGAAGAAACAACAAAGTCCTCATACTGCCAATACTGCAGTAATGAAAAAGGTGAATTAAAACCACGTGAGGAAGTAACACAAGGAATTGCCGGCTGGCTAATGCAGATAACACCGGAACAGAAAAATGTTGATTATTTAAAACGTGCTAAGTCTTACATTAATGCAATGCCTGCCTGGGCAGAATAAGAAATTCTCTAATGAAAGCATAAAAATTGTGTTTTTCCACAATTATATGGCTAAAAAATGGTTAAAAACGCATTATTTTAAGTTGGGAGTTGTATCAGTTTTTGCCTTGAAAATAACCGATTTGTTGTTTTTACCATCTATAATGATATGGAAAGCGTGAGGGGCATGGATATGCACAAAATACTTCCCTTTTTTTACGATTTCATAGGTATTCAATGCTTCCCAGTCAATGAAAGAGTTATGGTCATTATAGGGGATGTTTAAATATCCAACATCCAGTGCAATCAAATTATGAAAAAAGTGCGCGCCCTGGGAAGGATCTACATTAAAGTCTGGCAGACCTGTCTCAACTATGATTTTGGCTTTACATATCTGGGCCCAGCGTACTGGTATGCCTAGAAAGCGGTCGCGAGAACCCCAACGACCAGGGCCAATTAGAATGTAATCTCGGTCTTCACCCAACATGAACTGATTGAATTTTTCAATTTCAGCTTGCATGGCAATGGTATCGGTTTTGTCAAACTTGGCCGGATCTAAATAGATAATGTCGTAAATATTATCCAATGTGCCGTGACCTAAACCATTCTCCGCATAGAGTATGATATCTTCGTGTCTAATATCCTTAATCTCAATATTTGTTTCATAGGTATTTACTGTTTGGGGTCTAGCTTGCAATAGATAGAACGTAGGTATTATCTTCTCTTTATTGTTTTTTGATAGATTAACTGCAAACTCAATCTCAACTGGAACTCCAAGAGCCATCTCGGAGATCTGCAGAATTTCTTCCAGGATTTGGGCTAAAGGAAAATGATCATACTTTAATACATTAGCAAAGGTGACAACTCTTGGCCCAGATTTACTTAACCCGTCTTCTATGCGTTGATCATTCGCATCCCAAACCGAAGCTAAATGGTGAAGAGTTCCATCCTTTTCTGCTATCTCTATGGGCAATTTCAAAAGTGTCGCGTGTTCTCCTTTGGTAAGATCTTTATTGCATGAATTCAGATCTAAAGCATAGAACTCGGTCTGAGTTGATTTGACGATGTCTTCAGTGGAGAGGTATTGGATATTGGGATAGGCGGGACAAAAACGATAGTTTTTCCCTCCTTCAACAACTGTATGTCCCAACCCGACTGCGACGGAGGCAACACCATCTGAATGCTCCATGTGCGAAATGGGATAGTAGTTATGTGACTGAGCTACTCCAGAGAAGTGTGGATAAAAGTGTTCTCCATGCCGATCACCTACAACACCCTGAATAACAACTGCCATTTTTTCTTCTTCAATGCGGTAATTATGGCTGTTGAGATAACTTTTACTCTCCTGTAGAAAGGCGGAAGCGTAAACTAGTTTAATAGCATTAGTCAGATCATCCATACGTTTATCTAAATCTTCATCTATGTTTGGCAGCATGAAGGTTTTGTAAACACCTGCAAACGGTTGTGACTGTGAATCCTCCAGCAAGCCGGAGCTGCGCACAGCCAGGGGTTTAATTGTGATTTTCAAAAATTCTCGTAACTTATAAATTAAATCAACAGAAAGTTTCCCCTCTAAGAAGCGCTGCATGATTACTTCATCATAATCACAATTCAATACATTATAAAGATTATTCCGTCGAATAAAATCATCAAATTCAGTTGTACCAATAATAGTTGTTGTCGGAATTTGAATCTTCACATCCTCAAATCTCTTGTGTAATTCCATTGTAACCAGGAGCGCGTTGAAGAACGCTAACCCACGCCCCTTGCCTCCTAAAGAACCATCGGCTAAACGTACAGTGATGTCTTTTGTATCAATATTACTAATATCAAAATTAATTATTTTACCGCGATTGCGTTGTAAGCGTACTTCTTCGAAAACACCTATCAGGAATTGGCGATATTCATCAAAAGTGTCAAAATCACTCTCTTTTATAGGGCGGATAATACGGGCTACTTGAAATTCTCCATGAGCGATTAGCCAGGCAGAAAAATTATTATACCGTCCATGATAGTTGACAGATTCAACCGGCATATCAGGAATTATTCGCTCTAATTGCGCCAATGTGTGGGCCCGTCCGGCTTCTTCGCCATTGAGTTTGTGAAAAACAAAATCACCGAAACCTAAATTCTTCAAAATGAAATCACGCAAATCATTAAGCAGTGTAGGTGATCTTTTATGGATGAAGTGAACCCCCAAAGAATATGCTTTGTCCTGGAACTGTCTATCAGATGATTGGAGTAATAATGGGATATCATATTTATCTTTCTTGATTTTGGTAATCAGTTTTATTCCTGCTTGGGGTTCGATCTTGTTGTTATGGTAATATTGAATATCGGAGATAACACAAAGCATGTTTTCTCTAAATTTATTGCAGATTTCAACAGCTTTCTCATAGCTTTTTACTACCAGAACTTTGGGGCGAGTGCGCATACGGTAGTTTTTTTGCATGTCATTGAGCTCTTCTGAAATTAGGCGTTGGGTTTGCTCCATAATTTCGGTGTATAACAGTGGTAAATACGCTGATTGGAACTGAATGGAATCTTCGACTAATAAGATTACCCGGACTAAACCTTTTTTAGTGTCATAATCCACATTTTTTTTATCTTCCGTGGATTTTATCATGGCTAAGAAGAGTTTCGGATCACCATTCCAAAGAAAGGCGTTGTCAAAATGATTGATTAGTTTGATGTTGCGGTCAAGTAGTGCTATGTCCGATTTTATTGTTAATAACAGTAAAACCGGCAGGTTTGGATTGATGGCTTTAGTTCGGCGTGCCAGTTCAAATGGCGAGAGTTCTCCAATACGCATGGTTGTAATAACTAAATCGTACTTATTTTTCATTAGTTTGCGGAGGGCTTCGTCTCCGGTTGGAACACTGGTAATGCGGGGGACAGTGGTCAGGTTTAGTTGTTGATATTCAGAAATGATTTGCTCGGTCAACGCGGCATCGTGTTCGAAGATGTAAGCGTCATATAATGATGAGATTAATAGAATCTCTTTCACTCTAAATCGCATTAGATCGTGAAAGTTATCTTCTCCATATTTGAATTTGTTATAATAGTCGTTTAATTCCTGTATATCCAAAACATGACTCCTTCATTTCTAATTATATAGTTAAAATTCCGATTGCGGAAAGGAGCTTCTTGTCAGTTTTTCTTTCTACATCCAATGGTAGTAAATTCTATAATCTGCATCAAGTGTTTTTAAGGTGAAAATCTCTTTTAAAAGAAAAAATCGCAAAAATCGGGGGAGGTACCCTACATTGTTTATTAATATGCTTCATTATTCTGTCTATCTGTTTCCGTACGATGATTATAAGTTGAAAATAATCAGTAAATACTAAATTAAGTTTATTTAAAAATACATTGAAATAGATATTAAATTTCTCTATATTAAAATTGAATGTCTTTATTAAAAAGAGGCTAAAGGTGATAGAATATCCAATATTAAAAAATGCACCAATAGTTGAAGCTCTTATTGATATTCGTGTAAAATTAGATCCTTCTTTTGAAGTTGGAAACATTCTATCTATTCATGATAAAATTATAGACAACTATCCTGAAAAACAAAAACAACAAATATCCCAGGTAATTTTCGGAATAGAAGAAAAAAATCAAGAAAAATCATCAATAACAAAGATAAATGGATTCCGTTTTATTTCAGAAGATAAAAAGCAAATATTGCAAGCCAGATTGGATGGTTTCACATTTAGCAGGTTAAAACCTTATAAAAGCTGGGATGAACTAAAAAAAGAAGCCAAAAAATTATGGGATCTATATAAAAAAACTGCAAAACCATTAGCAATAACAAGAGTTGCAGTAAGATATATAAATAATCTAAACATTCAGATGCCAATAAAAAAATTCGGAGATTATCTAACTACACCCCCTACAGTTCCTGATAAACTACCACAGGGAGTGAGTAGCTTTTTAACTCGTATTGTAATACAAGAACCAGATAATAAAGCTGATGCAATTATAACACAATCCCTCGAACAAATAGTTACAGATATAGCACCAATTATCCTCGATATTGATGTATTTAAATACAATCCAAATGGCATAGATGAAAAAGATGCATGGAAAATCCTGGAAAAACTTCGTAATTTTAAAAATAAAATATTCTTTGAAAGTATAACAAAAAAATTGAAGGAGACATTTGTATGAGCACTACAATAGCATATAATGAATATCTAAATACTTCAAATTCTTTAAGCAGTGGAATAGAAAAATTTGGTAATTTATTAAATCCAGTAGAATCTAATCGATCATATTCAGCAACTTTTGATAAAAACAATGAAATACAGCAGGAACTCGACGAATTGTTTAAAGAATGTTCAGAAAAAGATTGGGATGGTTATGAAGCAAATCCAATAACTAAAGATGCATATTTTGAAGCCACGAGGTTTATTCAAAGTCTCTCATCAATTCCTTCATTTCCTTTACCAGAAATTGTTCCTGAACCAACCGGAGAAATAGGATTTGAATGGTATAAAGGAAAACAACAGGTTTTTATTGTAAGTGTTAGTGGTAAAAATGAATTAGTATACGCTGGACTATTTGGGCCAAATAAAGTACACGGCACTGAATATTTTGGAGATTCCCTTCCATCAATTGTAATCACAAATCTTAAAAGATTGTATACGTAAAGGTTATAAATGGAGTCTATTAGTTCTTCTGAAAATTTAACAAGATATATTTTTCAAAAAAAATATTATAGGCCTTCTAACAATACCATAAAGTATAATGCATTTTTACCAAATCCTAATAATGGAGACACATCGGTGTTCCGTATATCAAATCTTTCTGATAACGAAATATGGAATATCGGTAAAAATATAAGGTATGATAAAATTGTAATTGGTAGAGCTGATATAATCGCATCAATTGTGCTATCAAAAAACTTAAAAATAATTCCTTCTGAACCTCTTCGACATCATGCGGATATATCTGACTGGCCGAACAATCGATCAGAGCAAATAATGATTGCAACTGAACTAGCTGAAGAAGCTAAGCTTTACTTAGTAAAATAAATTCAATGTTTATTTTAAAAGGAGTCATAAAATGAAAAAACTCTCTATTATATTGGCTTTACTTTTTATCACTTTTATAAGCTTTCCGGACGAAGTAATAGTATCTCAAAGCGATAATATTAACAAAGATACAAGATTATCAAACCCAATACCCTTCTCTATAACCGAACCTTCATTTTTAAGAGTAAAAGTAGAGGCGCAGAGATTCAGTCCAGTTATCAGTTTTGATCCGGAGGAAGGCAGAGGATTTCAATGGGACGGCGAAAAGGATGGTATACTTATTTATTCAGCCTCTTTTGAGGCAATGGCTTATAATGTTCGGATCCGCGCATCCGACTGGGAAGGAATAACAAAAACAGAATTTGATATTACAATTACAAAAATTATTCCGGAAAATATTTCGATAGGCGATTCAGTATCAGGCTCATACCTTTCCGACGGAGAAAAAGAATCATATGATTATGTTGTATGGTATGTAATGGAGATAACAAAACCTGGAAATTATTCTGCACTTTTAAATGGTGATGCAGAAACAAAGCTTATAATTACAAGAGAGCCAGATTTTTACAGAAGCTTTTGGTTTCCGGATGATTATATAAATGATATACCTATATTCAATATAAAAGAGTCAGGATTATATGGTTTAAAAATTTCCTTCAATGAACGTGAACAGGGTGAATATTCTTTTACTATAATAAAAAATTAGTTTTCCTTTAATAAATTTATTTTAAATTCTCTCAATAATATTAAAGACATTTTACAATAAATTAATTATAATACGAATATACCAACGATTAGTAAATTCTATGGGATTCTAATACGAATGTATTTCGATGACCACAATCCACCACATGCTATTACAATGAATTTAAAGCTGAAATCTGTATTATTGATTTTAGTTTACTATAAGAGTGATTTGCCACCAAAAGCATTAAGTCTTGTATTAGAGTGGACACAGCTTCATCAAGAAGATCTTCTGAAGGATTGGTAATTAGCAATTAGTAAAAAACCTTTGTTCAATATAGAACCTTTAAGATAGGAGTTAATTATGTTTTATGATATTATAAAAGCCGACTATCTGAATAAATATAGAATTAAACTATCCTTTGAAGACAATGGCCAGGGCGTAGTAAATCTTTCCAATTATCCGGATCCTGATAATATCTTTAAATCTTTCCTGGACCTAAAATTCTTTAAAAAATTTAGAATTGAATATGGAACTCTGGTATGGGGCAATGGTGAGTTAGATATTGCTCCGGAAACATTATATACTAAGGCAACAGGTAAGAAAATCGTATATGATAATTGGAAAAATGTAGTTTAATGCTATCTGCATTTGTCCTCGATATCAAAAAGTCTTCAAATTTTATATTCAGAGCTCCAATCTATTCGTGCCAATTATTCGTTGTAATAATAAATTTAGCATACTCAGTGCAATTCAATTTTTAAACAGTTATGTTTTTAGTCTGTTTTTGAATTCTTAAACTTAAATAATAACCTAAATCATATTTTTAGGATCTAAAAGTTTTTTAAGCTCTTCTTCCGGCAGTACTTTTTCTTCTAATGCTGTTTCCATAATGCTCTTTTTTTCGCTAAATGCTTTTTTTGCGATAGAAGCTGCTTTATCATACCCGATTTTATTTGCCAGAGGGGTAACCAATGCAAGGCTCCACTTTACCCAGTTTTCACACTGTTCTGCATTTGCTTTTATTCCATTAATGCATTTAGCCGCAAAATTCTGCGCCATATTACTTATTAAAGATAAACTGGTTAAACATTCAAAAGCTATCAATGGCTTCATTATGTTTAATTCCAGAGGCCCGTTCTGCGAGCCTATAGTAACAGAAATAACCTTCCCTGTTACATGTGCTGCAACCTGAATCACCATTTCCGGTATTACAGGATTAATTTTTCCAGGCATAATAGAACTTCCCGGCTGAAGCGAAGGAAGAGAAATTTCTCCGAATCCTGCACGCGGACCGCTTGCAAGTATACGTAGATCATTTGCTATTTTCATAGAGGATGCTGCAACAGTATTTAACGCGCCCATAAGTTCTACCTGAGCATCTCTGCATGCAATTGCCTCAAAATAATTGGAAGCTTTAACAAAACTAATCCCAGTATGAGCTGCAATTTTTTCCATTACCTTTTTACCGAATAATGGATCTGTATTTATACCCGTTCCAACAGCAGTTCCGCCAAGTGCAGTTTCTTCGAGATTCTTAAATGTATTTTTAATTCGGCCAATACCTTTTTCTATCTGCTTAGCATATCCGGAAAACTCCTGGCCTAAAGTCATAGGAACTGCATCCTGAAGATGTGTCCTTCCTAATTTTACCACATCTTTAAATTCTTCTGATTTTTCAGATAAACTTTTTTGTAAAACCTCAAGTGACTTAACAGTTTCTTCTGCTTTAAGGCGGCAGGCAATATGAATTGCAGCGGGTATTACATCATTAGAAGATTGCCCTCTGTTTACATGGTCGTTCGGATGTACAGGTTCCTTTTTCCCTATTGGATGTCCTAAGATTTTGCTTGCCCGGTTTGCAATAACTTCATTTACATTCATATTCCACGAAGTTCCGGAACCGGTTTGAAAAACATCAATAGGAAAATGCTCATTCCATTTACCGTCAATAACTTCTTTAGCTGCTTTTTTAACAGCTTCTGCAATATCTTCCGCAATATTATTAAGTTCAAGATTTGTTTCAGCAGCATAATACTTAATCAAACCAAGGCTGTGAACTAAAGACTCTGGAATTTTAAAATCCGAAACAGTAAAATTTTCGCGCGCGCGCTGTGTCTGTGCGCCCCAGTATGCCCAGCCAGGTATTTCAACTTCGCCCATAGTGTCTGATTCTAAGCGAATATTTGAATCATTTCTAATTTCCATAATTTATTCCTTTTTTTACTGGTTCCTCGAAGCTTGTTGTTTTTGACTGATACTCCAAAAAATTTTGTTCCTTAGAAAGTTTTTTGTTTTTACCAATTTTCCATGCGCATGGAAAATGTTTGTAAATTCCTAAGAATGCTTATTGTTTTCTAAGCCATCCTTCGAAGCAAAGTATGGAGTATCCCCCTGTTCTTTAAATAATCAAGCTCTGCCGGAGTATCCACTCTTGCAGTAGCTGTAAACTCTTTTCCTGTATCTGTTTTTACTTTTATCTTCTGCCCAACTTCTGTTATTTTTTCTATATCAATAATCTCTTTACCAGTCAGGCCCAAACTTTCCGCATTTTCATTATCTGCAAACTGAAGAGGAACCACTCCCATGCCTATTAAATTACTTCTGTGAATTCTTTCGTAACTTTCCGCAATAACTGCTTTAATACCCAGAAGAACAGTGCCTTTTGCAGCCCAGTCTCTGGAACTTCCCATTCCATAATCCTTGCCCGCAATAACAATTAATTGCTCTCCGTCATTCATATACTTTTCTGCCGCGTCATAAATACTCATCTGCTTACCATCCGGCAGGTGAACGGTGTAACCGCCCTCCACACCCGGCACAAGCTTATTCTTTATCCGTATATTACCGAAAGTTCCTCTAATCATGACTTCATGGTTTCCCCTTCTTGAACCATAAGTATTAAAATCTTCCTGTTTTATTCCTCTATCCATTAAATACTTTGCGGCAGGGCTGTCCACAGGAATTGCTCCTGCAGGTGATATATGGTCTGTTGTTACAGAATCTCCAAGCAGAACAAGAACCCTGGCATTGGTAATAGCATTTAAATCCGGAACGTCTTTTGTAAGCCCGTCAAAAAATGTAGGCTTTCTTATATATGTAGAGTCTGGAACCCATTTGTACCTGCTGCCGCCTTTAACATCAATATTATTCCATACTTCATTACTGGAATAAACATTACTGTATTCCTTTCTATAAAGTTCACTGCTAATAGTCTTATTAATGATTTGCTCTATTTCTTCTCTGTCCGGCCAGATATCATTTAAATAAACCGGTTCTCCATTAGGATCTATTCCAAGCGGCTCAGTATCAAAATCTATATTCATAGTTCCTGCAATAGCATATGCAATTACAAGCGGCGGAGATGCAAGAAAGTTTGCCTTTACATTTGCATGAATCCTCCCCTCAAAATTTCTATTACCGGAAAGAACCGATGCAGCAACAAGATCATTCTCATTAATTGTTTTAACAATATCCGGATGCAGCGGCCCGCTATTGCCTATACAGGTTGTACAGCCATAGCCTACAAGCTGATAACCTAATGCATCAAGATAAGGCATTAGTCCGGATAGTTTTAAATAAGCAGAAACAACACGTGAGCCGGGGGCAAGGCTTGTTTTAACATGGTTCTTAACTTTTAATCCACGTTTCACTGCATTACGTGCAAGCAGTCCTGCTGCCATCATTACAGAAGGGTTCGATGTATTAGTACAGCTTGCAATTGCAGCAATTACAACAGAACCGTTTTCAAGACTTGCAGGCTGTTCATTTATTTTAAGGTCTATTTTATCTATACTTTCTTTATTGAATATTGATTTTAATACTACTCTAAAATTCTCTTTTGATTTTGATAAAGGAATTAAATCATGAGGACGTTTGGGTCCGGAAATACACGGTTCTACAGTATTCATATCAAACTCAATTACATTAGTAAACTCCGGGTCTGCTTTCTGATGAAACATCCCCTGCTCTTTTAAATACTTTTCTGCCAATTCTATAAGCGCATCAGAACGGCCGGTATCTTTTAAATATTTTATTGATATTTCATCTACAGGAGAAAAACCCATAGTTGCACCATATTCAGGAGCCATATTTCCAATAACAGCTCTGTCAGAAAGACTTAATGCATTTAATCCAGGCCCGAAAAATTCTATAAACTTTCCTACAACACCGTATTCTCGCAGCATATTTGTTATAGTCAGGACAAGATCTGTTGCAGTAACATTCTTCTTTAAATCTCCTGTCAGTTTAAAGCCGATAACTTCCGGAATCCTCATAGAAAGCGGCTCACCCAACATGGCAGCTTCTGCTTCTATTCCGCCGACTCCCCATCCAACCACACCGAGTCCGTTTATCATTACCGTATGAGAATCTGTTCCTACAAGGGTATCAGGAAAAATAAACAGTTCACCATTTTCTTCTGCTTCCATCACCACATTTGCAATATACTCGAGATTTACCTGGTGAATTATACCTGTTGCGGGAGGTACAACAGTAAAATTATCAAATGACTCAGAAGCCCAGCGCAAAAACTCATAGCGCTCATTATTCCGCTCGAACTCTCTTTTAAAATTATAATCAAAAGCTGTTGAACTTCCAAACCAGTCTACCTGCACAGAATGATCTATAATAAGGTTTACAGGAATAATAGGATTTATCTTCTTCGGGTCACCCCCGAGGTCCGCTATTGCATCCCGCATAACTGCAAGGTCTACAACTCCTGGTACTCCTGTAAAGTCATGCATTAAAACACGGGCAGGCTTAAAAGGAATATCACCTCCGTCCCTCCATTTAAGCAGGCTTTCTACAGATTTAAGCAAATCATTTAATTCGCTGTCCGTATCCGAGCTCTGCTTGTCTAAAGACTTGATATAAGCCTGCCTTAATACACATTCTAATAGTATCTTTATAGAATATGGCATACGGCTTATACTTTTATGCCCTTTCTTCTCAAGCTCTTTTAAGCTCATATATGAATACTTTTTGTTGCCAACTTCTAATATTTTTTTAATCTCAAGAATATCATGAATTTTCAATTTTGTTTCCTCCGGTTCAGACTTGACATATTATAATAAAACAATTTATATATGGTTTATTATATTTTCTGTAACTATTCAGCAATTATGCCTAAGCTATTATAAATTGACCGATTTTTCAACATTCTTATTATTTTTTTATAAAGAAAGCAGGAAGGCAGGAAAAAATATTTTCCCCAAATAGCAGTTCGAATAAATAACTTTTTTAATTTTCAAAGGCATTTTCCTGCTTTCCTTATAAATACTTTATATTTTAATGCTGAATGGTAACTATTTTCTTTAGTATATTATTTTTCATATTTTAATAAAAACTCCGGATTAATAACTTTAAAACTTAATCTCTTCAAAGATGAATCATTTATTTGCAGAGTAGAACGAAAAACAATTCCCTCTCTTTTAATATTCGTATTCAATATACTTGCTCCATTGGAAAACTCAACCAACTCATCAACTGTATGTTCCGTCTTAAAGTTTTCAGAAATAATTGGAACTGTTTTTAAGTCCAATTGCTTACAGATTTTAGTTAATTCATTATGATTATAGTATCTGTATTTATCAATATAAAAAATATCAAAAACCATTAGCTCATGTTTTGTCAGTTTATATAAATTACCCTGGATACCAGGCCCAATTATTTCTCCCTGAATTGCAATGTTTTTATTTAAGCTTTTTAGTTTATCTTCAATTTGCATGTCCTTTGCAACCTGAGAATAGGTGTTCTGTACCAAAGATTCAAATTCCCAATTCCTGCCGCAAAATCCAAATTCTCTATTATTCACATAATAAGTTGAAGAAGTGCCGTCTACTTTTTCAGTAACAACAAATATCTCACCTTTGCATTGCTCCAATATTTCCGGAATAGATTGAATCCGGATTTCATCTGTTTTTGGAATAAAATTTGGAAATCCGCCTTTAGTCCTACCTGAAAGTTCTGATGGAATGGGAGCTTCATATTTCCGTATATCAAGTAATTCTGTTACATCAACACCCTCATTAAAATCATTAATATCTTTAATAATTGAAAGCGGTAAAGCGACACCCTCCGAAACCTGGCCTCTCATTTTAACTATTTTTATTCTAAATCCATCTAAGCGTTTATTATAACAAAATTTCCGCAGGAATTCATATTCCGGTTTAACCGGCATTAAAGAATCTACTTCACAATAAACACATAAATCACCTATTTTAAATTCACCTTTTTTAACCACCAGATGCCAGCCAAGGACAGTAGCGTTTTCAATCTTATCTGCACCTTCGATAGGTTCTATACGAATAATTTTCTGTATAGTTGCAAGTTTTCTTTCCATAATGATACCTGGTTTTTTAGCAGTCATTTAATATTCACAAACTGTGTAATAAGCTTTTATACCTTTTTTTACTCTTACTATAATATAAAATATAAACGTATTTTATTACATTATTCAAGTATGAGTAAGTTTAATTTTAATATGCTTTTTGTGCATCCTACCTTACAAATTCTCTTACTTTTTGCAAACAATACTTTACAAATTCTCTTGGCTAATGTAATATTATATTATGATATTCTCAAATAGATTACTATTTCCTCAGATAATTAATTTTATAGATGATGCTGAGAGTATAGTAATACATGGCTCAAGACAGGTTGGAAAAACCACAATTATGAAGATGATTGGAGAATATTTAGAAAAAAATAATTTGGAAACATATTATATAGATCTTGAGGACTTTTTTTATCTTGAATTATGTAATGCCGGCTACAAAGCATTAATAGATTATCTTAAGAAAAAAAAGCTATTAAAAACAAAATTATTTTTATTTATCGATGAAATACAATACCTTGATAATCCATCTTCGTTTATTAAACTGATTACGGACCATTATAAAGACAGAATTAAATTGATTGTTAGCGGATCCTCGAGTTTTGCAGTTAAATCTAAATTTAAAGATTCGCTTGCAGGAAGAACGATAGATTTTGAACTTTTCGGATTAGCATTTGAGGAATATTTGGATTTCAAATCTTTAAAGTATTCACTAAAAGAAGCTACAGAAAAAAATATTGTAAAGGAATTATCCAATCAATATAATGATTTTATTTTATTTGGCAGCTACCCAAGAATCGCTTTAGAAAACGATAATAGCAAAAAAGAAATTATATTAAAACAAATTATAAGTACGTATGTTAAAAAAGATTTAATAGATCTTGTAAAAATCAAAGACCTGTCTAAATATAATAAACTGTTAAGAATATTATCAGATACAATCTCAAGTCTTTTAAATGTTAGTGAATTATCAAATACAATTGGGATATCAAGATCAACAATAAATAATTATCTGTTCCTTATGGAACAAACTTATATAATAAAAATGGTAACTCCTTTTTATAATAATATTAGAAGTGAGTTATCAAAAACGCCAAAATTATATTTTGAGGATACAGGGCTTGCCAATGTTTTACAATACGGATTTTTAAATCAAAAAATGTCAGGCAGTTTATTTGAAAACAGCATATATTCGGAACTCAGAAAGATTAAAAATATTTTTCAAATTAATTATTGGAGAACAAAAAGTAAACAAGAAATTGACTTTATTGTTCAATCAAAAAAAGGTATCTTCCCTATTGAGATAAAACTCAATTTTAACAATCAATCTATATATCCATTAATAAATTTTATGAATATTAATAAATTACAGCATGGTTATATATGTACCCTGAATAAAAATATCGAAATAATTAAAGATAAAAGAATAAAAGTAATATACCCATGGCAGTTAAGATACATATTTTAGTATATTTAAAAGCCTTTATAATACAGAAACATGCTTAACGGCACAACAATAGAATTTTCTATGCAAAATGAATATTCAATGTTGATTTTACATAGAAAAAACATTATAGAAAAAGTAATGTACTTTATTAGCTTGCATGATTATTAATCATTCTATTATAATAAAACGTATATAAGCTTATTGTATTTAAGTATTGTAAAATCATATTTTTTAAGGGTACTAAAATGAAAAAAAACCAATATCTATTAATTGTTCTTGTATTATTTCTGAGTTTTTCCTGCGGACAACAGCAGAACGGATCATCAAATGCTCTTATTCCTGCTACAGGAAACAACGACCTGTTAACCTATGCAGAGCAGGAGTCAATCTTTTATGAATACTACAAAACAGATGATGCAGATATTACAGGCCCTCAGCACGGAAATGCGCTGGTAGGCAGTTTAAAATACGGCCCGGATTTTGAGCATTTTGATTATGTAAATCCGGACGCTCCAAAAGGCGGAAATATTACCCTTTCCTGGTCAAGTAATTTTGACAGCTTAAATCCGTTTATCATTGAAGGAACAAGTGCACCAGGTTCGGGTTTTATTTTTGAAACACTTATGGAGAGCCCTTCAGATGAGCCGTCTTCTCAATACGGTTTAATCGCAGAAACTATGGAAATTGCAGAAGACAATACATGGGTTGCTTATAATTTAAGAGAAGAGGCAAGGTGGCATGACGGCACTCCTGTAACTTCAGAAGATGTAGTGTTCTCATTTAATAAACTTACAACAGAAGGACTTCCCCGCTATGCTGATTACTATGCAGATGTAGTCCGGGCAGAAGCAGAAGGCCTTAACAGAGTTGTGTTTTATTTTAAAGACGGTTCCAATCCTGAACTTCCGCATATTATGGGCCAGCTCTATATATTATGCAAACACTACTATGACCAAAAACCATTTAATGAAACCTCAGAAGAACCACCTATAGGTTCCGGCCCGTACAGACTAAAAGATATAAATATGGGAAAAACAATAACCTATGAACTCGATCCGAATTATTGGGGACGTAACCTTCCTATAAATACAGGAAGGTATAATTTTGGAACAATAACTTACATTGTATATCTCGATAACAATATAAGGTTCCAGGGTTTTAAAGCGGGAGAATATGATATTATTGCAGAAAATATATCTAAAAGATGGGCAACAGAATATACAGGACAGGACTTTGATAACGGCAATATAATAAAAGCACTTGTACCGGATGAATCACCTGAGGGTATGCAATGCTACCTGTTCAATTTACGTAAAAATATTTTTACTGATATAAGGGTAAGAGAAGCTATTTCTCTTGCTTTTGATTTTGAATGGACAAACAAAAATCTTTTTTACGGCAGTTATACAAGAACTAAGAGTTTTTATGAAAACTCTATATTCGCGTCATATCTCGTAGGTTTACCAGATCAACTGGAATTAGAATACTTAGAACCATTGCGGGATATGATTCCGGAAGAGGTTTTTACAGAAGTTTATCAACCTCCCGCAACAGACGGCACTGGAAATAACCGGACCAACCTCCAGAAAGCAATAGACCTATTAGAAGAAGCAGGCTGGATTATAGAAGATACAAAGTTAATAAACAGTGATTCCGGACAACAGATAAACTTTGAGATAATGCTTGTAAGCCCTTCTTTTGAGCGAGTTATGGCACCCTTTACACAGAATCTCGAAAAACTGGGAATTAATGCTACATACAGAACTGTAGATTCTGCTCAATATATAAAAAGAAGAGATGAATACGATTTTGATATGATGGTGACAACATGGCCGCAGAGCTTTTCACCCGGTAATGAACAGAGATATTTCTGGGGTTCGGAAGCTGCAGATATTAACGGAAATTATAATTTCGCTGGAATTAAAAATCCTGCTGTAGATATATTAATAGAAAAAATAATAGAAGCAGAAGATTTTGAACATTTAAAAGCATCTGTTAGAGCTTTAGACAGAGTTTTACTATGGAACCACTATGTTGTTCCAAACTGGTATATTAAGTATGCACGAGTGGCATACTGGAACAAATTCGGCAGGCCGGATGAAGATCCTGATTTTGGTGTACCCTATGTTTCAACATGGTGGATAGATACTTCATTAGAACAGAATAATTAAAGAGCAGCACATAAAATGTTATCTTATATAATAAAGAGATTACTGCTTATACTGCCTACGGTAATAGGTATAATGATTCTAAATTTTGTAATAATTCAGGCTGCACCAGGCGGACCGATTGAGCAGATGATAAGTGAGATTTCCGGCGCAGGCGTATCTGTTACGGCAAGGATAACAGACTCCGGTACAGATTTTACTCCGCAAAATCAAACAGATGGCACAGAAAGTAATGTTCTGGGTAAGTACCGCGGCACCCAGGGATTATCTCCGGAACTTATAGAACGCCTGGAAAAACTCTACGGTTTTGACAAGCCTCCTTTAGAAAGGTTTGTTACAATGGTAGGCCGTTACTTAACCTTTGATTTTGATAAAAGTTTTTTCCGGGATAAAACAGTAATTGAATTGTTAATTGAAAAGCTTCCTGTTTCTATTTCCTTAGGTCTCTGGACTACTTTACTTGTTTACCTAATTTCAATTCCTCTTGGTATAAAAAAAGCAGTAAAACACGGTACACCTTTTGATGTCTGGACAAGCGGTGCAATAATAGTAGGCTACGCAATACCAGCTTTTCTGTTTGCGATACTTTTAATAGTACTGTTTGCAGGAGGGGGCTTTGTAAAATTATTTCCTCTAAGGGGCCTTGTTTCTGATAACTGGGATACTCTTGCATGGCCTATGCAAATATTAGATTATTTCTGGCACATGGTACTTCCCGTATTTGCTATGGTAATAGGAGGATTTACAAGCCTTACTATCCTGACAAAAAACTCCTTTTTAGAGGAAATACGAAAGCAGTATGTATTAACAGCAAGGGCAAAAGGGGTTAAAGAAAAAGTTATACTTTACAAACATGTTTTCCGTAATGCCATGCTCATAGTAATTGCCGGTTTTCCTGCTGCATTTTTAAGTATACTCTTTACAGGCTCACTTTTAATAGAAGTAATTTTTTCTATAGAGGGAATAGGCCTTTTAGGTTTTGAAGCTGCGTTAAAAAGGGATTATCCTGTAATGTTCGGTTCACTTTACTTTTTTAGCCTGCTTGGCCTCTTAATGAAACTTATAAATGATATTATGTATGTTATTATAGATCCGAGGATAGATTTTGAAAAAAGAAAAGTCTAGGAAAAAAATATTTACTATATCCCCTATTATGCGCCGGAGAATTAATAACTTTAAGGCCAACAGGAGGGCTTTATGGTCTTTACGTATTATTCTTGTACTTTTTGCTATAGCTCTGTGTGCGGAGTTTATTGCAAATGACAAGCCTATTATGCTCTATCATGACGAAAGCCTCTATTTTCCTGTTTTCTTTGCATATTCAGAAAAAACATTCGGAGGAACTTTTGATACGGAAGCAGATTACAGAGATCCATTTGTTCAAGATCTTATATTAGAAAAGGGATGGATGCTCTGGCCGCCAATCAGGTTTAGCTTTGATACAATAAATTATAATTTAGAAGTACCTGCACCTGCTCCTCCGGGCCCGGAGAACTGGTTAGGAACAGATGATCATGCCAAGGACCTTATCGCGCAGATCATTTATGGTTTGCGGACTTCACTTTTATTCGGCATGCTTCTTACATTGCTAAGTCCTGTAATTGGAATTTCAGTAGGAGCTATACAGGGCTTTTTCGGAGGCAAGATAGATCTCTTTTTTCAGAGAATCCTGGAGATTTACAGCAGCATACCTACTCTTTACATACTTATAATTGTTGCCAGTATAATAGCACCCAGTTTCTGGCTGTTGCTTGGTATTTTCCTTATTTTTGGATGGACATCATTTGTAGGAATTGTACGCGCGGAATTCTTACGGGCAAGGAATTTTGATTATGTACGCGCTGCAAGGGCATTAGGAGTTAAAAACAGAGCTATCATGTTCCGTCATATTCTTCCCAATGCGCTGGCTTCTACACTTACATATATTCCTTTTATTTTAAACGGTTCTATTGCATCCCTTGCTACTTTAGATTTCCTGGGGCTGGGACTTCCGCCTTCAGAACCTTCACTAGGCAGGCTGATAGCGCAGGGAAAGGCAAACCTTTTTGCGCCTTGGATTGGATTAACGAGTTTTTTCGTACTCGCAATACTTTTTTCACTTCTCATTTTTATTGGTGAAGGTGTTCGTGATGCGTTTGATACTAAAAAATTATTTAAGTGAGTTAATTTTATGGGCAGTATAATTGATATAAATAACCTTTCAGTCTCATTTCATACAGAAAAGGGAATCTATGAAGCTGTAAAAGGTTCAACATTTAAAATTAACAGGGGAGAATGCGTTGCGCTTGTAGGTGAAAGCGGTGCGGGTAAATCTGTAACAGCGCACTCAATTCTGCAGCTTCTGCCTTATCCTCAGGCTTTTCATCCGGAAGGAAGCAGTATAAAATTTAAGGGACAGGAACTCGTCGGAGCATCTGAAGAAGAGCTTTTAAAGATACGCGGAAACAAGATTACCATGATTTTTCAGGAGCCCATGACTTCCTTAAACCCTCTTCATCCTATTTTAAAACAGGTAAGCGAGTCTTTAATTCTGCATCAGGGCCTGGGCCAGGCGGAAGCGGATCTTAAATCTCTGGAACTTCTTCATATTGTTCAGCTTGCAGAAGCAGAAAGAAGAAGAAACGCGCTTCCGCATGAACTTTCCGGAGGGCAGAGGCAGCGTGTCATGATAGCCATGGCCCTTGCAAACAGGCCGGAACTTCTTATTGCAGATGAACCTACCACAGCATTGGATGTAACAATTCAGGCAGAGATCTTAAAACTATTAGCAGACCTTCAGAAGAAATTTGAAATGTCTATGCTTTTAATTACACACGACTTAGGTATAGTAAGAAAAATAGCGCATAGATGCTGCATTATGACTAACGGCGAAATTGTAGAAAAGGGAAATGTGAAAGATATTTTTAAAGAACCCGGGCACGAATATACTAAAAAACTTCTTGGTTCAGAACCTAGGGGCAATCCTTTAAGCACACCGGATAAAACAAAAGCCATTGTTGAAGGCAAAAACATAAAAGTATATTTTACTATAAAAAAATCATTTTTCGGCAAACCGAAGCAGCAGGTTAAAGCTGTAGATGATATTTCTCTTAACATTTACGAAGGAGAAACACTGGGTCTTGTAGGAGAAAGCGGTTCCGGTAAAACTACTTATGCTCTGGCAATACTCAAGCTGCTGGAAAGTGAGGGAGAAATTATTTTTACCGGCAGGGATATATCAAACTTAAAAATCAAAGAGATGCGGCCTCTCCGAAAAGAAATACAGATCGTTTTTCAGGATCCTTTCGGCAGCTTAAACCCGCGCTTAAGTATTTCTAAAATTGTAGGTGAAGGACTTCTGGTTCATAAAATCGGTAAAACAAAAGAGGAACATGAAAAACTTATAGACAATGTTCTGGTAGAAGTAGGCATGGATCCTGAAACCAAACACAGATACCCGCATGAATTCAGCGGAGGCCAGCGCCAGAGAATAAGTATTGCAAGGGCTCTTATTCTACAGCCAAAATTACTGATTCTTGATGAACCCACATCTTCATTAGACCTTACTGTACAAGCCCAGATTGTAGACCTGCTTCGCACAATCCAGCTTAAGTATAAAATATCCTACCTTTTTATCAGCCACGATTTAAGGGTTGTGAAAGCCATGAGTCATAGAATTGCTATAATGGAAAAAGGCAAAATGATAGAACAGGGCCCGGCAGATCAAATATTTGAAGCTCCGAAACATCCTTATACAAAAAAACTAATCCAGGCTGCTTTTGCTTCACCGCTTAATAATTAACTATCTTTAAGCAAAAGTATTAATCAGCATACCTGTTTCCGGAAACAAACCTGTAAATGATGGTTTTTGAGCGAGTAAAGAATTCCTTAAGTCCTGTTCAAGAGATTCAATTAAAGGATCTATATTTTCTTCATCTATTTTATAAACAGTTAGATTACCACTGCCCTTCCCGCGCAGTCGTACAAGTCTTTCTATTAAATTATCAATTATTCTGATCTTTGTAATAGGAACCTGAGCTCCCGTGTCATTTGACGGGACACCAATAAAATGTTTAAAATGAGCATAAACAGAGTTTAGAGGCCTCACAGGAATAGAGGTTTTTCCATTTCGTAATATATGGCTTATATTAGGAGTTATTGTTGCTCTTATAGCATTTATACCCTGAATCATCAGAATTTCCTTAAATTAAGATAACCTCTAATTAATTTTCGGTATAAAAAGACTGAGTTATAATTAATATTTTTTAAGTGAATATGTGCAGATTGAAGCTGTCAAACATCCTTCATACAAGAATAAACTTAATTCTTTAATTTTTTTATCATAACACCAGGAAAACAGGAAATATTTTTTTTATTACTAAAACATATTAAAATAAAACATTCTACAAATGAAATTTATAAATATTTAATAAAATTTTCCAGGCGGTAATTTCATTATGGTTTTTCCTGATAGATATGTAGACAACTATGTTTTATATAAAATTATGATATCCGGAAGCTTAATCAAAGTATAAAAGTATAGACATTACTATTATTGTTCCTGCCTTCCTTATGGATTTATTAATATGAATTATAAAAACCTTCAGTTTCATAATATATTAGCGGTTTTTCCGTTCTTCTGAGGTTTTACAACTTATACAGAGCAAAGCATACGGAATTGCTTCTAATCTTTCCACCGGTATTTTCTTTTCACAAACCATACATGTGCCGTAGTGGCCATTTTCTATTCTATATAAAGCTGAATCTATTAACCTCAGCTGCTTCGTTTCCTGATTACCTAAGGCTTCAAGTATACTACGGCCAATATCTTCCGCGGCAATATCGCCGAGATCTTTAGGCTCTTTATCTTTTATTATTTCCTTGAAATCTTCACTTTCATGTGCCAGATTAATATAAATCTGGTTCTTTAAACCTACAAGATAATTTTTCATTCGGGAAACAAATTTCTTTTCCATCATTACATCCTAATTAAGATCAATAGTAAAAAGTTTAAAAGACAATGTATTATTTTTTAAAAAATGTCAATAATCTTAATTAAAAAGCAATTTGTGATGTTAAAGAAAATTAAGATCTCAGGCTGCATAATAACTATTTTAACATCACTAAATGCTTCTTTTTGGTGGGGGGAGTACCTAAAGTGCGGAGCTTTACTGTAAGTTAAAAATATAATTCTATTTCATGCAGATTTTACAAGACTGGCTGTTGTTTTTGTGGGGTCAATTTTTTAAAATTCTAAATAAATTGTATGAATTCCGGATAAATATGTAGATTTTATGAAGTAAATTGTTTTTTACGGTTAAGTTAAATCATTGTTCTATAAAAAATTGTTCACAAAGCAAATATCTCATTAATATTATATATAATTGTAATATTTGTAAATAAAACTCATTTAATATTTCAACAATGCATATAAATCGCCTATAAATCTTAATAAGTTTCTTGACAAATATTAATTCATCACGTACTATCGAATGCAATAATGAATTACAAGCAGCAGAGCTGCAAGGTATTCTTTGATATGGGGTAGCCTTACATATCAACAAATTCGCTAAATCTGTTTTATTTTTTGGAGGTTCCTTGGCTAAAGAAGAGGCAATTGAAGTAGAAGGTATAGTTAAAGAATCTCTACCAAACACAATGTTCAGGGTAGAGCTTCAGAATGGTCATCGTATTCTTGCTCATCTTTCCGGAAAGATGAGAAAATATTATATTCGTATTGTTCCGGGAGATAAAGTAAAAGTTGCATTATCCCCTTATGATCTTACACGGGGAAGAATAATATACAGAGAAAGATAAATACCAAACTCTAAAATTTCTTTAAAATAATACAAATACTAACAATCTATTCGTTCACTATTAAAAGATCTGTCTCGTAAATAAAACCCTCAAACCCGTGTTCACTTTCTACAAGCCAGTAGCCATTTGCAAATCCATTAATTTTTAATGAAGTACCCTGCGTAAAAGACATCCACGCATTTGCAATATCCATCGGTATTTTTTTAAGTATGCCCTCATCATGAGCTACTACTCCTACTTTCTCATCAATTTCTGATAAGGAAAAAACATACATAGCTAACGAACAAGAACTTAAAAATACAAAAAAAACAAAAAAGATAAACAGTCCGCCTTTTTTATATCTGTATACCAGGCCCAGTATAATACAAGTTAAATTAGTAAATACAATTAAAAAAATGAAGGGTATATCAGGATGAAGCTTAATTCCGGGAGGCACCTGATTTTTAAGGCCAAGTTTCCTTTCTATTATACCCAAAACATTTCTTGGCACCGCATCCTGCGGATCCAGGATTATGCTTTTTCTTAAATAACAGAGAGAATTACTTCTATTTTCTGTTAAATAAAACATAAGGGCAATGTTATATTTTAATGCGGGATTACACGGTAAGTCTTTTTCTGCAAGCTTAAAATCATTCAAAGCATCTTCATAATTACCGTTATCAAGTTTTAAAAAGCCGTTTGTTATATGATAAGTTGGAAAAGGATCCGAAACTCCTAATAATAAAAAAACAGAAAAAATGATAAATACTACAGAAACTTTATGACGGTTAAAAAACAGTACAACAAATATAAAAATACCTGGTAAAAAAAGAAAGTAGATCCAGAATTTATTTGTTAGATGAAGGCTTGATGATTCTCTTATCTCTGCTTCTGTTTTAAAAGACACGTCAAAAGTTTCATTATCTATCTTTATCCGGAAAATAAAACCGTTATCCGCATAAACCGAAAATGTTATACAGATAAGAAAAGCAAGAACAAATAATACTACCAGTCGTTTACTGATTTGTCGTCCTCTCCGGTTATAATTATTTGATCCTGATTCAATTTCCAAATCTGATCCTCCTTATTTTGTACAATATCCAACACCTCCCGGCTTTCTTCATTAAGTATGTTTTCCTCGGAACCGGTAACCTGCTCGAATGAATCCCTGCTGCTTGCCAACAATCGTTTTATAGAAAGTTCAAGATTTATTTTTGCATTAACAGAGTCCGGATTAGCCTGTAAGGATTTAATAAAATATGAAACAGCAGATTCATACTTTCCAAGTTCATAAAAAATATTTCCAAGATTATAGTTTACTTTATATAAAAGATTTTTATCATAAACCTCTGCCGATTCAGCTAACGTAATAAGCGCTGGATCAATTTCACCTAAAGCAAAATATACATTTCCCAAATTATATCCGATATATGGACTGTTATTATCATCCCGTGCTTTTATATAATTGATAATAGCACGTCCATATTCTCCCTGTGAATAATTATTATTCCCAATCAACACATTAAAAATCGGTGAAAAATATGAAATAACACCAAACACAATTAGACCCAGGGCTATAATAATGAATCCAATAATATAAAAAATAAGAGAAACGGGATTATTTACTAGATAACGTTTTTCCAACGCCACCCCCTTATAAGCATAGATATAATAAAGAAAATTATACTCACTAATAGGAAAAAGCTGTGAACATCATTTTCCGCGAGCCTTAAGCCTTTATCCCATTCACCAGGTTCTAAATTCCTTAGTATATAAAAAAGCTCTTCATCTATTTCCCGAACATCACTGTAGGCAAAAACCTTTCCACCGCTAAGCTCGGCAATTTGTTCCAATAATTCCATATTAACTTTTGTTTCTACTGGCTCACCTTCTTTATCCAGTATTAATGTCCCATCTATAAGATATATTTTAGTTCCCCGTGTTGTACCCATACCTATAGGAATAATCGGAATATTCTGGCTTCCTGCATATCGTGCCTTATCCAATGCATCACCGTCTAATATTTCACCGTCAGTAAAAAGAAAAATAACTTTAAACCTCCCCATCTCCTGAAAAGTCTCTAAAGCTGCATCGATGCCATTTTCTATATTTGAACCTGGAGCAGATATTAAATCTGTTGTAAGGTTATTTAATACCATTGTAATTGAATGTATATCTTCTGTTAACGGGATAATCCTCGAAGCCTCCCCTTTAAATAATATGAGGCCGAATCTTGCATCCGGCATCTTGTTTATAAATGATTCTATTTCAAGAGCTGCCCTGTTAAGCCTTGTAGGATATACATCTCTTGCAAGCATACTCGTAGAAATATCGAGCGCAAATACTATTTCATAACCTGTCCTGTCCTCTTCAACAAGCCTTGTTCCCATTTTTATTCCGGAAAGGGATAAAAATAAAAATATTAAAAATAAATTACAGAAAAGCATATAAAAAAATATTTTAACCATAAAAACATTGGAGAAAGTACTAAACCTCCATCGTCCTATCAGTTCTTTTAAAGGAGCCTTATTATTTTCATATCTGATAAAGAAAAAAATTGTAAAAGGAATTGTTAATAGCAGCAACCACAGAGCATGCGGAAATTCAATATTCACTAAAACAGCTCCTTTAATAATACTTTCCTGATAATAAAACTTATGAGAAAAAGAAACAGCGCGGCCAAAATAAATTCCCTGTATAATTGTATTTTTTCTACATTGATTTTTATTCTTTTTTCTGTTTCTTCCAACAGATCTATCTGCTCAAAAATCTGGTTTAAGGTTCCTGTATTACTTGCATGAAAATATTTTGCACCGGATATATCTGCAATTGTCCTTAATAGATCCTCATCAAATTTTCCTGAATATACACCACGAATTAATTCATTTGTATTCGGATCTTTGTATTCCATGTAAACACCTGTAACAGTTTTACCTGTATCCGGATCTATATATTCCATATATGCCTCTTCCTGCCCCATTCCTATTGTATAAATTCGAATACCGAGTTCATCTGCAACTCTTGCTGCTTTTTCCGGTTCTACATCTCCTGTATTATTTTCTCCATCTGTAAGAAGAATAATTACTTTATCCTGCGATGTACTGTACTGCAGATGAAGACAGGCAAGAGATATACCCATACCAATAGCTGTTCCGTCTTTTAACGCTTTTACAGCAAGCGTATTAAGAGTTTCCATTAATAAAGGATAATCAATTGTCGTGGGAACTCTAAGCACTGCGTCTTCACTAAAACTGACAAGCCCAATCTGGTCATTCTCTCTTCCTTCTATAAAATCATGAATCACCCTTTTTGCTGTTGTGAATCTGTCCTTCGGAGTAAAATCCTGAGCAAGCATACTTAAAGATTCATCAAGAACTATCATAATATCTATACCTTTCTGCAGATAGACTTTATGCCTCTCTATTTTAAGAGGCCCTGCCAGAGCAATTATTAACATACAAAAGCATGCCCACAACATAACATATGAAAGAAAGTACAATAATTTCCTTATACTAAAACCCGGGTAGAAGCCTCTTCCCTTCCATTCCTCAAAACTGAAAACAACCTTACCTCCTCTGTTTTTTCTAAAATGCACAAAATAAATAAAAGGAGGAATAATGATAAATAATAAAAATGCGACATGAAATTCAAATCCCATAATTATCCTCTTCTATAAAATCAACAAGATTAAAAACAATATCCAGAGTAGAAGATAATTCTCCTTTTCTGCCTTTAGCTCCTGCAAATTTTATAAGGTCTGCCCGCCTAAATATAGTTATTATCCTTTCCGCATAACGTTTTTTATCAAGATTATCAGAAAGGAGCCTGTTTAATTCCCTTGTAGTTGCAGTTAAAACAGGAAGACTCAGCATGTCATTTAAATATACACGCAGTAATTCTGTTATTTTTATATAAAACGAAAGAGGGCTTATTTTCTTTATACCGTGTTTTATTTTCTTTAAGCCCTTTCTTAATTTATTACCCGGCAATTCCTTCTTTCTGTTTAGCCGTATTCTTTTAAAAATCCTTAGAAGCTGTTTTCCAGCAATTAATAAAATATAGGGCATAAAAAGAATAATAAAAATCATTATGCTTAAGATAGGCCAGGTTCCGGGAAGCTCTACCTGGCTCTCATTCGGTGCCAAACTGTTTACTTCCTTGTCATCTAAAATAGACCTGGTATCTATTGTTACATTCGGAATAAGAAAATCACCAATAATAATATTAGATAAAAGATGGCTGCCAGGTATAAATGAAGTAAATAGTATTCTTAATTCATAATTATTTTCACCGATATTTGATATTCTTACATTTTCATTAATTTCTATCCACTTTAAATCCGGAACCTGTACAGGCAATTCCAATTTTCTTCCCGGAGGAACAGAAACGATTAATCGCAATTCTACATTATCACCAACATAAAACCTGACAGGAAGGAGGTTCATTTCTTCAATTCTACACATTTCCTGGGCCCATATAAATTTTAAGAAGCAAAGAAAGAATAAAAGAATAATAAAGGATTTTTTCATAATGTATTACCTTTCATTTTCTTTCTTTTTTTTCTGATTTGAAAAAATTGTACAAGTTTAAGACTCGGCTCTTCAGAAGTACTTATTTCAAGGGTTTCCACACCCATTTTATTACATTTTTTTAACCAGTTTAAATGCTGTTCCTTCCAGAAATTATTGTATTCGCGTACATATTTTCTGGAAATTCCTTCAGAAAGAACTGTTTTTCCAGACTCAGGATCTTCCAATTCTATCATTCCCAGCCGCGGAAAATTGTAATCCGCAGGATCAAATATTCTAACTGCAATAACATCATGTTTTCTTGAAAGATATGTTAGCTCATTCCAGTAATTATCCGTCTTAAAATCAGAAATAATAACACATATCCCCCGGCGTTTTAAAGATTCTGAAACAGTTCTTAAGGCACGGCATAATTCCGTCCCGCTGCCTTTGGCTTGTATTGTATAAAGATCATGAATCAGCCGGAGTACATGTTTTTTACCTTTCGCGGGAGCCACCCAGCGCTCTATTATATCAGAGAAAAAAAGGCTTCCTACCATATCATTATTTTTTATTGCGGAAACAGCAAAAATCGCGAATACAATTAATATAATTTCACTTTTGGAAACATTACCTGAGCCTTTGGCAACAGAAGAAGAAATATCAACAATCAGGAACATGCTTAATTCTCTCTCCTCCCGGAAGGTTTTTGTAAATGGGCTGCCCATTCTCGAAGTAACATTCCAGTCTATAAGACGGGCATCATCACCTAACACATAATCTCTTACTTCATCAAACTCTATCCCCATTCCCCGGAAAATAGAACGGTAATTGCCAGCGAGTAATTCTTCGACAAGCTTTTTGCTTACAAGTTCAATTTGCTTTACTTTTTTAAAAAAGCCAGTTCCATCCATTAGATGTCTACCTTAAGGAACATGTACGTATTCCAGAATTTTAGAAAGAACATTATCAGAAGATAATTCTTCAGATTCTGCTTCATATGTTAAAATTATTCTATGCCGTAAAACATTATGCGCCACATCTTTAACATCCTCGGGCAGTACAAAGTTTCTTTTCTGAAGCAATGCCTTAATCCTTGAACATAGTAATAAATGAATAGAAGCGCGGGGAGATGCTCCGAACTCTATATATTTTACATAATCTGCTTTATGCCTGTCCAGCTCCCGTGATGCAGATACTAACGCTACAATGTATTCTTCAATTTTTCTATCCACTCTTATAGATTCAGCAATATTTCTTAATGTTCTTAATTTTTCCTTATTAATTACTTTATTTACAATGATCTGCTTTTCCACGCCCATTAATCTTAAAACTTCTATTTCCTCTTCATTAGTCGGATAAGTTACAAGTATTTTCATAATAAAACGGTCGAGCTGCGCTTCCGGTAATGGATATGTTCCTTCCTGTTCAATTGGGTTCTGAGTTGCGAGAACAAAAAAAGGAACATCTAAATCATATGTTTCTTTGCCAAGAGTTACCTGGCGTTCCTGCATGGCTTCCAATAATGCAGACTGAACTTTTGCTGGCGCTCTATTAATTTCATCCGCAAGTATAATATTAGAAAAAACAGGGCCTTTTCTCGGAGTAAACTCACCTGTTTGAGGACGATAAATCATTGTTCCAATTAAATCCGCTGGAAGCAGGTCCGGTGTAAACTGGATTCTTTTAAAACTGGCATCCATAATTTCTGCAATTGTTCTTACCACTAATGTTTTTGCCAGGCCTGGAACACCTTCTAAAAGCACATGGCCGCCTGCAATTATACCCATCAAAACATTTTCTATCATTTCTTCCTGGCCGACAACTCTTTTAGCGATTTCTTTTTTACACAGAGAAATCATATAATTTGCCTGTTGAATCTGTTCATCAAGCTGATTATTCATAAATACTCCTTTTTCATAATAAAACATCTCTACAAACATAAGAATGCCTCGCAGCTTTGCGCCCCGGGGGCACAAGATACCCAAAGGGCACAAGTTTGCCCGGATTCTATATCTTAAATTATTTTAATCTTATCCTCAATCCATAATTTTTAATATTTTTTAAGATTGATTATTAAGTTCTATACTCTGCATTAATAGTTATATAATCATGCGATAAATCCGAAGCAAGCACTTCTGCTGTGCCTTCACCAGCTCCAAGGTTGATTCCTATATCTACAGTTCTATTATGAGCAGGATATCCACCTGTTGGAATATCAAGGCGGCAGTCCTCCAGATAATCGTACAGAGCTTTTTCTTTTTTATTATCAAGCATAAATATATTAGAATCAAACAGCTTAATTCCACCCATGGAAATGGATACACTATTTGGATTAACTGTTATTTTATTATTACCTATATAATCTCCAAGCGCGGCAATCAGCCTTCCGACATTAGGATCATTTCCATATATAGCTGTTTTAACTAATGGAGAATTGGCTACTGCTTTTGCAGAACATAGAGCAGCAGTGTATTCTTCCGCGCCAGAAACCCTAATCCGCATAACATGTCCGGTACCCTCTCCATTCCGGACTATATCCTCAGCTAATTTCATACATAGAGAAGTTAATGCATCTGTAAACTCTTCCTCTTCAGTTTCCTTCTTTTTCCCCGAGCTAATAAGATAAACAGAATCGCTGGTACTCTGATCCCCATCAACAGATATACAATTAAAACTTCTAGCTGCTGCAGTTTTTAATGACTTTCTTAATGTAGCTCTTTCAATTTTTAAATCAGTTAAAATAAAGCAAAGCATAGTTGCTAAATTGGGCTCTATCATTCCCGCCCCTTTTGCAATTCCTACAATATAGCCATCTCCAACAGAAATAGATCTTGCTTTAGGAAAAGAATCTGTTGTCATTATTGCCTGAGCAACAGGAAGTAGCGATTTATTGTTTAAGTTTTTTACAAGCTCCGGCAGACTTTTAAGCATTTCTGAAACAGGAAGCTGCCAGCCGATTATTCCAGTAGACGAAGGAATTAATTCTTCCGGCGGGCAGCTGATAATTCCAGACAGATTCCTCATAAGATACTCTACATTTCCCCTCGCGTTTTTTGCGCATACATTTGATATCTTATTGTTAATTAAAAGTCCTCTTAATTTATCCTGTAATAATCTTTCACGGCCGATTAATACAGGCATGCCGGGGAAAACATTTTTTGTAAAAACCGCGCCGAACATAGAACTGGGCTCATCTAACAGAATTAGTGAAAGGTTCATTCTATAAGGTTTGGAAGACGGTTTCTCTTCCGGAAAAAAAGTTAAAGAAGATGTAGAGCATCTAAAGCCTTCCGGCAATAAGGATCTTTGTTCAAGTTCAGATAGGTACTCTTGTACACTGCCGTACTCTTCATTTATTTTTTTCATTTTGCATACCTTTTTTAATTCTACTTTTATTAATACATCCCCGGAGCTTTACTTCGGTGTATCTTCATTTATTTTGATATAGTTCAACTACCTCATCTAAATGTATCTTATTTTCATAAACTGCCTTACCTGTAATAAGCCCTGTTACTCCGGAGTGTCTATTATTATAAACATTTTTTATATCATCATCTGAACTTATTCCGCCGGAAAGTATTACAGAAAGCCCGGACACCTCTGCTATTTTATTTGTGTTTGCAATATCAGGGCCGCTTAGTGTTCCGTCTTTTGAAATATTTGTATAAATAATTTCTGATATACCCCAATCTTTTAATTTATTAGCCAGATCTGTATCAATAATTCCAGACGCCTGTTCCCATCCGGATATTTTCACATATCCGTCCAGAACATCAATACCGCCAATAAAAATGTTGCCGTATGCTTTTACCCATTCTATTACTTCTTTTGGATTCTTAATAAGGATTGTTCCAATTATAAGTTTATTTACACCGATTTCGAGTAATTCATCTATATCCGCTCTGGTCCTTACTCCCCCGCCTACTTCTATTACGCAGTTTACAGCTTCGCGTATCCGCTTAATTGTCCCCCTGTTTTTTTTGCCTTCGTCTTTAGCAGCATCAAGATCTACAATATGGATTCTCTCTGCTCCTGATTTAACAAAACTCTGTGCTACTTCTTCCGGTTTATTTGAATATACTTTACTTGAGCTGTAATCTCCTTTAAAAAGCCTTACGCAGGAATTGTTTAATAGGTCGATTGCAGGAATTATCAACATTTATCAATCCTTTTTATGAAACCGTAATATCCCGATGCCTTATGCCCTCTGGGTGCTCTGTACACAAAAGGGGCACAAGACATTAGGTTTTCTTTTTTTTTATAAACTTTTATAACTTATATTTTACATTATGACCAGTACTTTCCTTAATTATGTATATTATATCTTGTTTATTATAATTTGTGCGATAGCGCCTGAGTATTTTTGTTAAAAAATATAGTATCAATAATAATGAAATCAATCCAGCAATAACATTTCTGACTATAATATATTAAACTTCCTGCCTGTTTTTTTTACCAAGTTAATTCTTATATCCACTTAAACAAGTAATGTATTTGACATGCATGCAAAATACTATTAATATTTTAATATAAGGCCTTAATACCTCGGAGCCTATATTTTAAGAAGGATTTATACAAACATTGAAAAAGTACAGTTTTTTTAAAAAAATAATCTTTATTTTTATTTTTGCAGGCATATTTATTTATTTATTATTCCTGCTTGTGGAAATGGAATCAGTAAACAAGAACTCCAGCATAAAAAATCTCTTTGACGCATTCTGGTATTCCATTGTAACCCTCACTACAGTGGGCTACGGGGACATGTACCCGTCCACACAGACCGGTAAAATAATAGGCTATATTTTTGTCATATCCAGCCTGGGATTCTTAGGATTTTTAATCGGTAAATTAACAGAAGTTTTTATTAATATAGGAGAGAAAAGAAAAATGGGTTTATTCGGAACAAAATTTTCAAAGCATATAATTATTATCGGGTGGGATGATTTTGCCAGGACTATAGTCGAACAGCTTGTCAATTCCGGCAATCAAATAGCCATTATTACAAATAACAGAAATGATATTGATCTGATCCGGGAAGCCTATGATGACAAACAGGTTTTTGCGCTGTTTGCAGACATTAATAATATAGAAGGAATTAAAAAAGCCAATGTGGAAAATGCCTCAATTGTATTTATCAATTTAAAGGACGATACAGAAAAACTAGTATACATTCTTAATTTAAAAAAGAACTTTAAAAAACTGCATTTTATTATAACCTTAGATAATGCCAATCTCAAAGACACCTTCCACAGCGCGGGTGTAAATTATGTTCTGTCAAAAAACGAGGTAGCAGCCAAGATGGTAGCCAGTTATATTTTTGAGCCGGATGTAGCTGAATACAATGCCGATCTCTTATCCTCTTCTAAATCATTGGAGGACTATGATATTCAGGAGTATAGAGTAACTTCCGGTAATCCCTATAAAAATAAAAAATATATAGATGCCTTTCTAAATATTAAAAAGGAATTTAATAGTATTCTTATCGGGCTTGTTAAAATAAAAAATAAAAAGCGCACTCTATTAAAAAATCCTCCGGATGATGCTTTAATAGAACAGGGTGATTATTTAATTCTAATAACGATGGGTAAAAACGCGGAAGATATTACTCACAATTTTGGTACTCGCGAGGGCGTGTTAAGTAAATGATAGTGTAAAATCTATAATCTGAATTAAGTTCCTGAAGTTCCTAAACTTCCCTGCGCTTTGCTGCATTTCAACATCCTGTTTCAAAATGTTTAGCCTGTCCTTTTAAAAGTTAAAGTAGTTGCCAGGCCTTTAAATGGTAGGACGATATTTAAGCTGCACACCTTTTAGAAATTTACGTAAAATTTGATCCTTACAGTCACGGTAGTGTTTATGATCTGGCCTGCGAAAAAATGCGCTTAATTCGTGTTTACTTATGCTCAAATTAGCCAGGTTCAAAATGTCTAAGATGTCTTCGGCCTTCAGGTTTAATGCGATTTTTAATTTCATGAAAATGTTATTGTTAGTTAAACGGTTCTCTATCCTGGGTTGTGACCCTTCTTTTTTACCTCGCTTATCGGTAATCAAACCATTCAGGAAAATAGAAAGTTGAGTGTCGCTACATTCCTGATACGAGGGATCATCATCTTTTTTTAACCAATCGCTGATCTGCCCCCATGTTACCTGATGATCAGCTAAGCCAAATATAGCAATCATTTTCGAATCGTTAAAGTCCATGGCGTAGCGTATACGGCGTAAAATATCATTATTGGTCATAAGGCGTTTTATTGATATCAATTTTACTCTTCTTACATAATTGTTTTATTAAACCATTAACTATTAAAATGATCAACCATGCCGGTATCTGTTTTGCTCCGACATTTCCTGCTTTTTTCTGCAGTTCATTTTTCCTATTATTAAGAGTAAAGTCTATCGGCTTTAGCTATCTCTCATTGGGTTTATACAACTTCATAGTATAAACCCTCTCATAATAAATTCATTTAAGTATCAATTATTATAAGAACAGCAAATATAATAATAGCAAGAATTAAAAATAGCCAGCTTTCAAGTTGAATTTTATTGAGTTCTTCACTCTCTGCATCACTGGTTTCAAAAGAAAAACATCTTGCCTGCATTGCAAATGTAATTTCATCAGCACGCAAAAAAGTTCTGTACATAAGGTTTCTGCAGAATGAAAATATTCTTATAAAGGGATTTCTTCTGCTATTTACACACCTTGCTCTATGCGCGATTGATATTTCTCCGGTCATATCCAATATTTCCGGAACAAAGCGTAAAACAAGACCCACCATAGTACTAACAATTTTAGCATTTACAAAAGGAAAAGGTTTAACAAGCCATAAAACAGAAGCCCTGATATCATCGAATGAACTTGTAATTGTTAAAAAACAGCCAAACAAAATAATTAGTAAAAACCTCCAGGAAAATAACGCGCCATTAATTATTCCTTTTAAAGTAAATCCAAAATAAAAACTGTTTAATTTTAATCCCAGGATAATCTCACCCGGTGTAGTCAAAGAGCAAATAATAAGTATAAAAAATAAAAAAATAAAAAATCCTTTTAACTCTCTTAAAAAGAAAGACAAAGGAATAGTAAGAATAATAAATGCAGTTACTATAAGAGCAGAAATAAGGCATAAAGTTAAGATGTTTCCGTTTAAAATCAGAAAACCAAACAGTACACAAAGAGCAAGCTTTATTCTCATATCAAGCCTGTGTAAAATTGTACTTCCCGGTTTGTAGTGAAAAAGAATCACCATGTAAGTTCCTTTATCCTGTTTTTTATACTTATTCCATTTTTAATTCAGGCGATAGATCCGGTAATTGCTTAGCAGCATGTCCGATATATATTATGTTAATTGTATTTTCTTTTAAATAATATACTATTCTATAATTTGTATATATTAATTCCCATATGTCTTCACTATTATATTCCGGAACAACTCTTCCTATCTTTGGAAACAATTCTAATTTTTCAATTAAATAAAGCACCCTTTTCCCGAATTTACTTGCATAATATTCGGAATCCTTTGCAATATACTCTAATAAATCCTCAAAACGCTTAAGGGCTTTATTTGACCAGACAAGTTTATTCACTTTATCCATTTTGATAAACGTTTTTTTGCAACTTCATGTGTTGCTACATTTCCTTCATCAATATCCTTTAATCCCTCATCAACGTTTTGTTTAAAATATATTTCTGCCATAATATCATCATATGTACAATCATCCGGAAGCCTTTTTATTAATGCAATTAAATCAGCTTTCATTTTTGTCATTTAATCCTCCAAAAATCTAAGTATATTATTAAAATACTTTAGATTCAATATGAATATACCTTAATATTCACCATGATAATTCCTTTACTCTATTTTTAATACTTCCTTTTCCGGATATTACAGGCTTTCGGACTCCGTACTTTTCAAGCTCATCTAAAAGTTTATACGGAAGCCCGTGTTTTGCTATTCTGCCCTTCTCCAATATTACAAGTTTATCTGCATATGCTAAAACTTTTGAAAGATCGTGTGTTATAAGGATTATTGTTATTCCGTTATTATTTAAATCTACTATTTTCTTTAAAAGTTTTTTAGTACCGGGATAATCGAGATTTGAGAAAGGTTCATCCAATATAATTATTTCCGGCTGTAAAGCAAGAACACCGGCTAAAGCAAGCCGTCTTTTCTCACCTCCGGACAAAATATGAGAAAAAGAATCAGATTTATTTTCCAGTCCTGTTAATTGAAGCATCTCTTCTATACGCCTGTTTACTTCCTGTTTTTTTAAGCCGAGATTTTTAGGGCCAAATGCAATATCCTTTTTAACAGTTTCTCCAATAATCTGGTTATCCGCATCCTGAAACATAAGGCCTGCTGTCTGCCTCACTTTATTCTGGTCCTTCCATGCATTAAGGCCGGACACAATAACCTCTCCCGCGCCGGGTTTTAACAATCCGTTTATATGCCTTACTAAAATTGTTTTACCGGAACCGTTTCTTCCGGCAATAACAGTAAATTCTCCTTTTTCTATTTTAAGATTTATATCCGATAAACCTGCAGTGCCGTCAGAAAAATAATGAGAAAGATTCTTTATTTCTATTATATTCAAGTTTATTCCTTGCAAATATAAGAATCCCCCGCAGCTTTATTGCGAGGATTCTTTATTAATAATTGGCCTCAGAAATGGAATTATAAAAAGAGCAATAACAATTTTAATAATATCAAATACTATAAATATTCCAAATATTCCTAAAACCTGTGAAATGCCCATACCCTTTGTGAAACCAAACCATGGTAATCCTATTAAATACATAACAATTAAGCCTGAAAGCATAGCAGTAAAATCGAGTATCATAGTAAACACTTTGCTCTTAGATTTTCCCGTTTTATTATTTTTACTACAGATTATTGCTGTTACTATTACAGCAATAAGAAATCCAATAATAAAACCACCTGTTGGGCCCAGAATATGCGAGATACCAGCACCACCTCTCGAAAATACAGGAAGTCCTGCTGCACCTAATAATACGTAGAGCGAAACACTTATTACTCCCCATTTAATTCCTAATAGTGTTCCTGCCATAAGAATAAATAAATTAGAGAGTACAAATGGAGCACCGCCAATATCAAATGATATATATGCACCTACAATTATAAGTGCTGTAAACAACGATGCGAATACAGCCATCCTTAAGTCTTTATTAAAATTTTTTCCCTCCATTTTTTCTCCTATACTTAATAATTATTCAATTATTAACTGGAAAGCAGTCCCCATAGATTATTCTTTTTAAAGTCCCATTTTTTAATTCAAGCAAAAGAGCGCCCTCATTATCAATATCTAATGCTTTACCAAAAATAGTCTCTACCGGTGTAACAACCTTCACCTGCGCATTCTTAATAATAGAAAAAGACTTCCATTCATCAATAAGTCCTGTATCATCAATATTGGATAAGTAATCTTCTAACGTTTTTAAAAGGGCCGTTAAAAGTTTCTTTCTGGATACATTTTTTCCAACCAGTTTTTTTATGGAGCATGAATCCGGAACTTCACTTGAAGTATTATTATTTACATTAATACCTATACCCATATTAAGATATTCAATTTGCTCCGACTTAATCTGCATATCAGACAATATACCTGCAATTTTTTTACTGCCAAAATAATTTTCCCAGCCCAATTTTATTTTAGAAGATGTTTTGTCCGGAACAAGAATATCATTAGGCCATTTAATTACGGCATCTATTTTATATAATTCGCAGAGCACCTTTGCAATAGATAATGAGGCAGCAAAATTATAGCGCCAGCTTAAAGTATATGGAACTTCCGGCCTTAAAATATAAGTAAAATACAGCCCTCCAGTATTAGAAATCCAGGAACGGTTTAACCGTCCCCTTCCATTAGTCTGTTTTTCTGTTATTACTATTGTTTTACCCGGACAGCCCTGTTCCACAAGTTTATGAGCTTCTGTCATTGTGGAATCCAGCTCATCATAAAAATGAATAAAAGGCTCTCGTTCTTCAAATTCCCAGGGATAAAGAAGGTCTGATTCTTCATGCAGCTTGTATCCGCTTGAGCATGACTCTATTTTATACCCTAAGCTTTTAAGTTTTTTAATATGCTTCCATACAGAAACTCTTGTTAATTTTAATTTTTCACTTAACAGTTCTCCGGATACAGCAGTGCCTGAATTCGCTTTTATTATTCTTAATATTTCCGCTTTTATACTGATACTTGATTCCTTCCATTTAATAATACCCGAGGAAGAGCGTTAACCCTCAAGCGAGAGCAGGTTAACAAAAATAGAAGTGTATGTCAATATAATTTACTACATATCACATTTTACAACTTTATTTTTACCTGTTTTTTTTGCTTTATATAAATACTCATCTGCTTCTTTTATGTACTTCATTAATTCACTTTCCCGATCATCATTTTTTATTACACCATTTGCAACACCAATACTCACTGTTACAGGAATATCATCCTTTGTTTTTTTTATAATATTATTCCGTATTTTATCTGCAATACTAAATGCTGTATCCTTTGTAACGCTTGTAGAAAGGAACACTATAAATTCCTCACCTCCATATCTTCCTACAATATCAGAGGAACGTACAGAATTCTTAATTGTTAATGCTACATCTCTTAGAACATCATCACCCTTAAGATGACCATATGTATCATTAATTTTCTTAAAATTGTCAATATCTATCATAAAAATAGCAATCTGCATGTTATTACGTGCTGTAACATAGCTAATAGGTTTTACTATATTTAAAAACCCTCTTCTATTTAGGATGCTCGTTAAACCATCTGTAAAACTTTTATATGCTAATTCTCTGTTTTCTTTCCAGAGTTTTTTTAAAGTTTCACCTAAAAGTTCCAGCTCCGGACTAGCTTTACCATACTTATTAAATGCAACAATAAAATTATTTATATGATCTTCATAATTATCTTCCGGGCTCTTTTTGTTTATCTTAATTCCATAGTGAAAAAGAACCTCTATTGCAGGATGCAGCAAATAGATCTCAAGACGGTATGCATATAATAGTGCCGTTGACAATTCTGTTTTATCATTCACATTATTACGTATGTCCAGGGCTTTATTATGAACTTCTTTTAGATCATTTAATACTTCTTCCGGTCTGTCAAATACCTGAGGCAGTATTTGGTCCTGTGATAATTTTAATAATTGATTCCAGAATACAACATGTTCTTTTTCATCATTACACAGATTCATCCAGAATTGCTTTACTTCAGGAGGATAAGAAAATTTAGAGAATTGCCCATATACTTCAAATGCTATTTTATCGAGTGCAAGACCAAGCTTTATTATTCTGTATATTCTTTCATCATGCATAAAGTAATTATAGTATAGTATATTATAATCAAAATGACCAATTTTTTCGTTTACAATTATCTGGAAAATTATTTTATTTGTTTAGGAATGTAAACCAATTCTACTTGTTTAGAAGTTTCATTTTCTATTTAGTTCCTTAAATAAGTCATCCAATTTATAAAGAATATCCGGACCATGCCCCTTCCATGAACGATCTAATACCATTTGATATTCTTCGAGTTTATTTTTTATTTCTTTAAAAATTATTAAACCATCATTCCCTTTACATTCAGTTTTTACTTTTACGATTATTTCATCTGCTTTTAGCCCCGCTTTTTCCGTTTCTTCAGAAAAAACCTTAGAAGTGTAATCCATACCTGCCCTGTCACTTTCTCTGTAGCTTTTAAGCATATCTCTTCTAATTATCCAGGGCATCAGTTTTTCTTTCTTAATTATTTTTTGGTGTTGTGTAGTTTTTGTAGATAAACTCTCTGAGTTTTCCATAAACGGTTTACTTGCAGCTGGAGCCTCTAAAATATCCACATCTATAACTGCATTAGGAATTGGAGCAATATATTGAACAGGGAAATACTCATCAAGCATTGTATTGCATATTTCTATACCCTGCTTTGCTTTATTATTATCCGAATCTATAGTTAGTATTGATTTATAGAGTTTTTTCAGTCTTTTATATTTTTCTGGATTTATAATTTTAGGAAATATACTATTTTCAAGCTCTTCTATTTCATCATCAATATTATCATATAAAATTCTTTCAGCTTCATTTGATAATTGCTTTAGTTCTTTATTCAAAATTCATCCTGATTTTAAATTATTCTCTAACTCTTATTTCTATTCCACCAAAAACATTTACGCTGTCTATTTCTATTGCTGGGCCGCCATCATAATTATTTCCTGCTTTATTATCTATACCTCCAAAAATACTTACCCCTCTGGATATTACATTTACACCTGGAGCTACTGTAATTTCTAGTCCTCCAAATACATTTGTTGCTTTTATCTTTAATACTCCTGGAGGAAAATTCGCTTTCCTAAAATCAAATTCCGCCCCCCAAAAATTGATACTACATTTAATTTCTTCGGAGGATTCCAAATTCCTTTTCTTGTTGTGCCAGAAAAGACATGCACTAAAGATTCACTTTCAGAAACTTCACTTTTGTTAATGGATACTCCGGTTTTTTTAGAGGGCTTATCTTCGTCTATTTTAAAATCAGGTAAATCTTCTATAGTTAAAAGTAATTCTTTTTTACTCTTAGTATTAGTTGCTATGTCAAGCCGCTTTTCAAACTCATCATCTTCCAGATGATCATGCGCATAGTTATACTTTAATTGCTCTATCACTCTGTCTCGTAATATTTTGACAGGCTCATCCTTCCATTCCACCGGCAAATTCATATAGCATCTCCTTTTATCTTAACTTTAAAATATCTCGAAAGCATATTCAGTTCAATCATTTTTTTTTAATAAAATTATAAATATAGTTTTTTTTAAACTTAACTATATATATTTAATATATAATTTATATATTAAATAGGAGGTATTTTATGAATTTACATGCATTAACAACAGGAAGAGTAAAAATTAAAACTCGTTTTTACTCAGGTAAAGGCGAGGGAATATTCAGAAAACTTAATATTTTTCTTGATAAAAATTTTACAAACAAAATGCCTATACACTCCTATCTAATTGAGCATAAAGAGGGAAATATTCTCATAGACACAGGTGAAACATGTGATGCTGTAAATCCGGATTTTTATCCTGCGTTAAATAGAGCTTTTATTTCTAAGAATGCAAAGTTCTTTATCAGTGAGAAAACAGAAATAAAAAACAGATTAAAAATTATGGGTTTAAAGCCGGAAGATATTAAATGGGTTGTATGTACTCATCTTCATCAGGACCACATCGGCGGCTTAAAATATTTTAAAAATTCCGAAATTCTTGTTTCCAAAAAGGAATATAAAGCTGCACACGCCCTATTAAAAAACATAAACGGCTATATGCCACGGAACCTGCCGGAATGGTTAAATCCTCGTTTAATTGAATATAATGCCGAACCTTTAGGGCCTTTTAAAGAATCATTCAAACTTGCAGAAGATGTATGGCTTGTTCCGACAGAAGGGCATAGTAATGGACATATGTCTCCTGTTATTAAGAATAATGGATATTACTACTTTTTTGCTGGCGATTCTGCATTTTCCGAAAAGAACATGATGAAGCTAAATGTAGACGGAGTATGCTCTAATTACAGAAAAGCCCGTAAAACACTAATAAACACAAAGGAGTTTATAAAACGATATCCGACAGTTTATCTGCCTCAGCACGATCCGGAGAGTAGTAAAAGGTTAGCAAAAAATATTATAACTATCATTTGAAATTATATAGTTTAAGGATACTTTTTTATTTTAATTACTTAATGTCCGGGGTACTGTATTGTAAAAAAAATTTACCAAATTTCAGCATATCATTATCAATTTTTTTTATTTTATTGATGAATTTTATAGTTAAATTTGACGATTATTAAAATAAGCGATAATTAAAAGTAATAAAAATCTAAAGTATAATTCTATAAAGCAATTCTAAAAATAAAAGTATTACAGTTAAAAGTGAATTCTCGAAGGGAGTTGATTTTGAAATGTATTAATAGGCTTTTTCTTAATTTGTTCTATTTTACTACTGCTATAATCTTTATTATCATTTTAATTGCATGCAGCGATCCGGGTGGTGGAACAGATGAAGATTCTGATGATACTGAAAGTAATCCTCCTGCCCTTGTGTCTGTAATTCCTGCAAATGGTTCAGCAGAGTTACCTATAAATTCCAATCTTTTAATTACATTTAACGAAACTGTGACAGCTAATTCAGGTAATATTATAATTTTTAATTCAGATGATACGGTTTTTGAGACTATTGATGTAACCTCTTCACAGGTGACAGGATCCGGTAGTAGAGATATCATTGTTAATCCTATAGAAAATTTTAATGCAGAGTCAGAGTATTATGTTAACATTAATGATGCCGCATTTATAGATTCAGAATATTATTATTATCCGGGTATCAGCTCTAATACAGACTGGACTTTTACAACTGCAGCTGCTGGAAGTGAAGACATTATAGCTCCGACAATAAACACTCTAAGCCCAGTAGACGATTCAACAGACATTGCCATAGATACAAACCTCATAATAACTTTTTCTGAAAATGTTGTTATTGGCTCGGGAAATATTGTCATTTATTATCTTTTAGATGATTCTGTAATTGATACACTGGATGTAGCTTCTCCTAATTTAACAGGGACAGGGACAAATACTATTACTATAAACTTCTCTACCAATCTTCCTGAAAATACTTCTGTTTATATTCAAATCGATGGATCAGCTTTTAAAGATCTGGCTGATAATAACTACGCAGGCATAAGCGATACTACAACCTGGAACTTACAGACCATTAACAATTCCACGCCTAATGTAACTGATTATTCACCTACAGAAACTGATGAACCTGTGTATAATAACCTGACTTTAACATTTGATATAGCAGTTGTTCCAGATACTGGTAATATAACAATCTATAAAACATCTGATGACAGTATTATAGAAATTATTGATGTTACTTCCGGCCAGGTGACTGGTTCCGGAACAACAATAATTACTATAAATCCTGCAGCAAATTTAGACTACAATACAGAATATTATATAAATATTGATGCAACAGCTTTTAAAGATATTGCAGATAATTATTTTCCAGGTATTTCCGATAAAACTACATGGGCTTTTAAAACAGAATTGGATGTTCTTTATGCAAATGATTTTGATTATGGTGTTATAGCCGGCGATCTTACAAGTATCACAGCTGATTGGATGGAAATTCTCACAGGTACAACAAAAATTCAATATCTGACGGCAGGATTAAATTATGCCGATTATTCTTCCGGAAACGGCGGCTCTTTTACAGGACAGAATGACGGTATAAACGGCGAAGTACTAGGAGATTATTTAAATACTTCTACTTCCAAAGGATATATATATTTCGCTTTTATGTTAATACAGATTCAATAATTAAAAATTCAGCAGGTTTTTCAGTAGCTTTTTATAATGAAGGCATTAATCTCGGAGGGATTGTGTTTAAGGGTAAAAAAGATAATACAATACCGCAGCAGTACACTATTATAATGTACAGTGCCGGAGGATCACAGATCCCACTTACAGCGAATGCAGAAGGTATCAACCTTATTATAGTAAAATACGATTTTAAAACAGATACACTTTCAGGTTATGTGAATCCGGATGTAAGTTCAGCTGATCCTGGTGCAGATAAAAGTATAGACCTTTCTTTAACTCCATGGACGGATATAAACCGAATTGGAATTAATCAGGTATATAATGGCGAGATTGTACCGGATTGCACTTATCAGATTGATGAGATTAAGGTTGTAAAAGACTGGCAATTTTTAGCTGAATAAGCATCCGATCATTAGTAAATAAAAATTAAAAACGCCAGTCAAATAAAAAATACTCTATTAAAATCCCTTGACCATACTTTAATCATTACCTATTCTTTGATATGTAAGTCAGTCCTGCTCCAAAATCATAGATTTTAGTGCAGGGCACTATTTAATGCCGTAATAAAACAACAGAAGTTACTAAGAGGAGTTAACTATGAAATACCGCACATTAGGAAAAACAAACCTTAAGATTTCTGAAGTTTCACTTGGAACATGGCAGGTAGGCGGTAAATGGGGCTCAGACTTTAATGAAAAAAATGCCGAAACTATTTTAAACAGGGCAATAGATATGGGTGTTAATTTTATTGATACTGCAGATGTGTACAGTGACGGTGACAGCGAGAAAATGGTCGGGAAGATAGTAAAATCCAGATCAGAAAATATATACATAGCAACAAAATGCGGAAGGCAGATATCCCCTCATGTATCAGAAGGGTATCTGCCGGATGTTCTAAGAAAATATGTAGAAGACAGCCTTAAAAGACTGCAGGTAGAAACTATCGACCTGATGCAGCTGCATTGCCCGCCTACAGAGGTATACTATCGTCCGGAAATTTTTGAACTTTTTGATACGCTTAAAAGTGAAGGAAAAATAAAGAACCTCGGTGTAAGTGTAGAAAAAGTTGAGGAAGCATTAAAAGCAATCAATTATCCGAATGTTACAACAATTCAGATTATTTTTAATATGTTCCGTTTGCGGCCAAAGGAAATATTTTTTCAGCTCGCGGAAAAAAATAACATTGGAATAATTGTTCGGGTTCCGCTCGCCAGCGGTCTTCTTTCCGGTAAAATTACAAAAGACACAAAATTCGAGCCGGGCGACCATAGATTTTTTAATCGGGACGGCAAATATTTTGATAAGGGTGAAACATTTTCCGGTGTTAATTTTGAAACCGGTTTAAATGCAGTTGAACAGATTAAGGAGCTCTTTCCGGATAATCTGGCAGCCCGTGCAATTAAATGGGCATTAATGTTTAAACAGGTAAGCTGCGTGATACCGGGTGCATCCCGATCCGAACAGGTTGCATCCAATATGGCTGCATGCGAACTGGACAATATACCGGAAGATAAAATGAAGAAAATAGAATCAATTTATAATAATTTGATAAGGTATCCTGTTCATCATTTATGGTAGTAACCTATATCTTCTTTATTTAATATTTATAATGATTTCTGTAGTACCAATCTTTACTTTATCACCACCATTAAGAATAACGGTTTTGTTTGAAATTATCTTCTTACCATTAAGAAATGTCCCGTTCGCGCTTTTATTATCTTTAATATAGAACCTGTCATTTTTATATATAATTATTGCATGGAACCTCGAAATCTTATCATCATCAATAGAAACAGTATTTTTTTTGTCTCTGCCGATGTTATATACAATTTCTTTGTATGCTTTTTTTTCATGAGCTCGAATATTTAACTTAACCCTTTTATGTACTTCTCTGTTTTTATAGCCAAAAATAATACCGGTAATATTATCGTCTTTAATATACAGCCTCCTTTCCGGTTATATAAATAAACGTAAAATAATGTATGTTTTAAGTCAAGAATATTATAAATGTTCCTGAAGAATATCTTGAAGAACTTGATTTTAAGGTACTAACAGATTCGTAAGCTCAGATGGTAATTTATGTATTTATTCCACATATGACTGGGCTAATGACAGAGGTGATATATATGTTGTTAATATTTCTAATGGCAGAAAATGGTTATTAATTGATAATCCTGATTATTACTACTATCTTAAAGATCTTTCTCCTGATAATAATAGGGTAATATTCAGCCAATATAATGAATCCGGTTACAGCTTCTGCATTATAAATACAGATGGAACAGGTGATATTAATATTATTTTAAACTGCTCGGGTAATTATTTTCCGTTTTTTAAAAATATTCAGACAATATTTGAAATTATCACTGAACTAGTAAAAGAATAGGGCTCTTTTTCCCGGGTTTATATTGATTTCCCGATCAGAATAGTATATATTCTATTTTCATAATGGGAACATACATATTAGACAAAGACAAGGTCACAACCTTTAAACTTGATGAAAATTTGTGCAATGTACTAATCAGAATTACAAGTCCAAGTGTTGAGTTTACAGATTTAAAGTATCCTGGAATTTACCGGGACATTATAGAACTTCAGTTCTTCGATTTTCCGGATGATACAAGCCGTTTATATGTTTTTAATGATAATATTCTAAATAAAATATATAACTTTTTTGTTAAGCATAAAAACTGCCACAATATGGTTATCCATTGTGAAAAAGGAATAAGCAGAAGTGCGGGTGTTGCTATAGGATGGTTCTTATTTAATGATAACAATCAGAGTATTTATAAATTATATCATGATGATAAACATTTACCTAACAGATTAATTGTAGAACATTTTTATAAGAAACTTAGCAAGGATATAAAAAAAATTGATCAGTGGGAAAAAGAACGTTTTGAACGCTTAACTGGCATGAAATATAATAAATAACCCGGCACCAGATAAGAAAATTTGGTACCGGGTTATTTATTTTTTCGAATTTGTTTTGAAATTTCTTTCCACCGTTTTTTAGTATTTCCGGATACAGTAATATCAACTTTCCTTTCCAAATATTCTATTTCTTTCTGAAGTTTAATATAATTTCCATATCGCCCCAGGCTTAGCGCCCCATTTTCAAGAGCCTGTTTTACTGCACAGCCGGGCTCCTTATTATGCGAGCAATCAGCGAATCTGCACTGCCCTGATAACTCAGCAATATCTTCAAATGCATTGCTTAAACCATTGCTTAAACCATTGCTTAATGCGTCACCAGAGCTCCACAAGGCGAGTTCCCTCATTCCGGGAGTATCTATTATTAATGCGCCGTCTTTTGTTTTAAACATCTGCCTTACAGAAGTTGTATGCCTTCCTTTACTGTCCTTTTCCCTTACATTCTCTGTTTTAATATGCGCATTATCGGAAAGCATATTTATTATACTTGACTTACCTACACCCGATGAGCCTGCAAATGCGGATACCTTTCCTTTTGTTAAATAGCTTCTTAACTCCTTGATTCCTTCTCCTGTTATTGTACTAAGAAAAACCGTATCTACTCCAATAACAACTTTACGAAGCTCCATCAAAACAGTATCACGGGAAGTAATAAGGTCCACTTTATTTAATATTATCAAAGGAGCTGCCCCGCTATTGCAGGCTTGTGTTACATATCTCTCTATGCGGTTGGGATTAAAATTATTGTCCAGTCCGGACACTATACAGAGTATATCAATATTTGCAGCAATTACCTGTTCATCTTCTTTGCCATCAGGCGCTTTTCTTGAAAAGCATGATTTGCGAGGAAGCAATTCATGGATAACAGCTTTTTTTTCCTCATAATAAGGATCAATTAAAACCCAGTCTCCAACTGCAGGAAAGTCACTATTTCTACCTGCTTTATATTTAAATCCTCCGGATAATTCTGCAGACAAACGGCCATATTCACATATTACATCATAGTAATTCGAGTAGCGGCAGATTACTATTGCAGGTTTATACTCTACCAGCCTTTCGTCATCTACCGGTTTAGCGTCATCCCTGTGGCAACCTGTATTTGCCCATCCATGGACATCACAGCCTCGGCTGGCATTTGTCCCTCCATGGGCATCTGTTTGAAGTGTTTTGAAGACTTCTTTAAAATAACTGCTCCAGCCATAATCCTGTAAACTCATTTGTTATTTACTCAACCTACATCTTAAGAAATTTCATATAATCCGCTATGTCCTGTGGTAAAGATTCTTCGGATTTTTCAAATTTTCTTATACGGCTTTCTGTTTTTAGTATCTTCTTTCTTGTTCTGTTCTGATACTTTGTATCGAGGTTTGTATATAAAGGTTTTTTTACAAGTTCGGCTCGAAAATCTTTTCTGAAAGGACAATACCTGTAAAAAATATCCCGGGCAACACTATTTAATTTTATCCTTCCTTCATACTCAAAATTCATCCACATTATGTAGTCCTTTGTAAAGCGCTCTTTATCTGAACGGGTTCTCTTTATAAAGTCTCTAATAAGCTCTTTTGTTTCAGGAGTTAAATTAGGATTCTTTTTGTAAAAGTTTATATAATCATAATACGCGCCGATAAATCCGCCATCTACAGGATCCATCCACTTCGCACCCGCCATAATTTTTTGAAGCTCCCAACGGAAATGGGCAAGCCCGGTTAAGATTGATTCACTTAAGTTTTCATTAAAAAATGACGGAAGAAAGAGCCTTCCTTTTGTACTTCTTTTAGCACCATCAAGTTCCTGCCACATCATTATCCTGGAACCTGAAAAGGGATACAGTACAAAGTTGGGCAGCACTTCCTTTGCAACTATATCTGTCCCGAATTTATGGTGAAGAACTATATCTCTGTAAAACAGAGAAAAGTCTCTTTCTCTAAACTGGTTTATAAGATTTGATAGCTTCTCAGGCTCTACAAACAGCCTTTCAATATTACCTAATATGGTTTCCGAACAAAGTATCGGAAATGCTGTTTTTATTGAACCGAAAACAAGTTTAAATATTTTTGATGTTACCTTTTTAATTTCAAACCGCACTCTGTCTTCTACAATATCTCTGTATAAATATGTATTTTCCAATTCTTTCTTTGACATTTTATTCTGTTTTTTGAGTACATCATTAAAAGACTCACCCATTTCCGTTAATGAAGGGTTATAATCCATTTTATATATTTTCTCTAAAAAATACGGAAGTGTCATGACAGGAACGGGTTCATCTACAAACAGATTTTTTGCATATGCGCTGTCTATGAATGACAGATGCTCCTTACTTACAAGAGCCTCATCGAGCAGGCCGAAATGAAGCATTATACCGGGAATAAAACCTTTTAAGTCCGTATCAATTATTTTTAAAAAGCATTTCTCGTAAAGCTCCCAGTACAATTCTGATATATTAGTTTTGACCATATTCAACCTGGATTCGTTCTCGAACTTCTTCTTATTATTTTTAAAAGTATTTAATAGAGTAACAAATTTCTTTCTAAAATCATTATCCACTTCAGAGAATGCCAGTATTTTTAAAAGCAGGTTATTATATTTAGCGATGAGCCCATCCTGCACTTTAATTTTACTTCCCGCTTGAGTTTTCTCCTGCAGTTCCTCACCTGTATCGAGCATTTCAAAATGTCTCAGCATAGAATAAGTTGGAAATTCTGTTTTTAAGTCTTTACCAAACAACTGTATTATATCCCTGCGGCACCTCCAGCAGAATTTACCCAAGTAATGAATAAACAAGTATACTTTCTTATTTTTTTTATCGTACTGCTTAATTGAATGATGAATCCATCCTGAATCAGAAAATAAAATAGAGATTAGTTTGTTAATAGTCTCTACCATCTCTTCATTTTTCTTTAGCAGAGCTTCCAGCGTTTTACCTAAAAATTGAAAAAAGTAATAATTTGTAGGTTCATCTTTACTGAAAATATTTATTAGAATATCATCTTTTTTTCTTAACAGCCTTTTAATAAAAAGAAACTGTTGATTATCAATAACAGACTCAATAACAACATTATCTATATCTTTAAATAGTTTTAACGAATTCTGAATATTGCCTAAAAACAAGTTGTGATCCCATGAATGCGGCACAGACAATTTTTTATTTACAATTTGCTGTTTTAAAAATGATGAATAATCCGTCAGCGTTAAACTCATTCTGTCTGCATTTTCTTTAAGCTTTATTGGCTTTTTTGGGAGCTCAAGGCCTAATGCTATACTGTCTGCGATAGAAGCCAATTTATGCCATAAGTATTTATAATTATTTAGTAAAAAGATTGCGGATTCATTTCTCTGTACAAGAGCTCTTAGCACCTGAAGGTTTAAAATCATTTTTGACTGCAAAGTCTGAATTATCTCATTGATACTCACAGGAATTACAGAGATTAAACACTCTGTTAATGTCCGCACAGATCTACTATAAGGCTCCGGGCTTAAAAGCCCCATTATTCCGCAAATAGACTCACCCTTAATAAGCCCTACTCTTATACTTTTGCCGATTATCTCTTCCGGCACCAGTTCGCATGCATCTCCGCTATATGAAATAAGCTCCGCAAGGCCGGAATGGATTATAGTTAAGGCTTTTTTACCCCTGCCCTGTACAATAAGAACTGTCCCTTTATTTACCTTTTCCTGCTTTACCAGCTTTGTTAAATCAGTTACATCCATCAATATTCAGTATAAATAATTTTGGTTTTTTTACAAGCAGAATAATTCACAAACTAATTGAAATGTTTAAGAAAATCAAGGTCTCAGGCTGCAAAGCATGCCCTCTCGACAAAACAGAACCAAGCCATTTAACGTATTTTGGAATAATATTATTATGTTCTGATGCCTCGAGGGTATGCTTTGCAGCCTGAGCGCAGAACAATATATAAAACATTACAAAAAGCTTGTTCTTCAGAGGAGGGTAAGTACTATTAGTGCTGATTTATCCTGTAAGTTAGTAGTATTTTTCTAATTTCATGCAGATTTTACATGACTGTACTTTTAAGTCTTTTCGTTTTACTTTCATCCTGTTAGATATTCATTATTATTAAAAATATTTTCATCCGGATTAATAAGTCATGCGATTTACATATGGACAACAGTCATCCTTTTTTGATAATATTTTAAAAGAAAAATATGAAATCAATAAAGCTAACAGGCATTAAGAAATTAAAAATAATAGATCTGCCAGAACCGGAAATAATAAATCCGGATGATGTTTTAATTAAAGTAAAGTCTGTTGGAGTTTGCGGTTCTGATATTCATTATTTTAATACTGGAAGAATTGGTTCGCAGGTAATTAATTTTCCATTCACTCTTGGCCATGAAATGGCAGGCACAGTAGAAGAAACAGGGGTTGATGTTTCAAAAGTTAAACCAGGGATGAGGATTGCGGTAGATCCTCTTGTTACTTGCTATAATTGTCATCAATGCAAAGCAGGAAGATACAATACTTGCAGAAACCAGAAATTTCTTGGCTGTCCCGGCCAAATGGAAGGCTGCCTTTCCGAATACATAGTACTTCCTGAAACATGCTGTTTTCCTATTCCGGACTCTGTCTCATTTGAAGCTGCTGTTTTATGCGAACCATTAGCAATCGGTATTTACGCTGTAAAGCAGGCTATTCCGCTCGAAAATAAAACTGCAGGAATACTCGGTTCCGGTCCCATAGGATTAAGTGTAATGCTCGCATGCGAAGACAACAAAGCAGATAAAATATATATGACAGATAAACTTGATTATAGATGCAGTATTG
>SDBV01000669.1_pt1 | contig 49569 bp, 44 predicted proteins | sample 2277081 | NCBI WGS metagenome assembly SDBV01 (sample SAMN10402039, study PRJNA504765) | marine sediment metagenome | isolation source: marine sediment core GS10_PC15, 223 cmbsf | place: Arctic Ocean: Southern Knipovich Ridge | collected 2010
TGAAGACGACTGGGAATCGCCAACGCTCGGCGCGTGGGGCCTCGGCTGGGAAGTCTGGCTTGACGGAATGGAGATAACACAGTTTACATACTTCCAGCAGGTGGGCGGCGTCGATTTAAAGCCGGTTTCGGCCGAACTCACTTACGGGCTGGAGCGGATCGCGATGTATCTGCAAAACGTCGAATCGGTTTACGACCTCAAGTGGAACGACACGGTTACCTACGGAGAGATATTCCAGCCCGACGAGAAACAGTTTTCAAAGTATAACTTCGAGGTTTCCGATCCGAAATTAAACGCCGACCTCTTCGATAAATTTGAAACCGAAGCCAACAGGCTGCTAGAGGCAGAACTTATTTTACCGGCATACAATTTCGTCCTTAAGTGCTCGCACACGTTCAACATGCTCGACGCACGCGGCGCTATAAGCGTCGCCGAGCGCACGCACTATATCGCGCGCGTAAGAAAACTGGCGGGAAAGTGCGCCCGCGCCTACGTGGAATGGCGCGAGGAACTGGGACATCCGCTCCTGAACAATAAAAAAGCGTAAAGCGGCGGCTCTGGTATTACAGTATCTTCCTCGTCTGCAAATCAAAAATGTGTTTCGACGCGGAAGGCTTGCGGATGAGATAGAGATTCTTCCCATCTTTAAGCACCTCACCCGGCATCGGATGGCTTAAAAAATAATGCATCCCCGCCGTATAGCCGTAAGAACCGGACTGGTAGAGGCCTATCACGTCTCCGGCCCGAAGCTCCGGAAGCGTTACGGGCAGATCGCTTTGGTCTAGCGACGTGCAAAGCGGGCCGCCGAGAATGTATTTTTTTAAAAGCTTGCCGCCCTTGCGGTTGATGAGCCGCGCGGGGAAAGACCTGCTGACGCGGAAAGGAAAAAGCGCGTGGTGTATCCCGCCGTCCGTAAGGGCGAAGTTAACGCCGCGCATTTTTTTTATCGCGACTACTTTCATCACGTAAACGCCCGTGGGCGCGGCGAGATAACGTCCCGGCTCGATATAAAAGACGGCGTTCGAAAGCTCAGGCTCTTTCGAAAACTTCTTTTCGATTCGCGCAAGGCCTGTCTTGAACTTTTGCAGGTCGAATTCACTATCGTTTCCCCCATACGGCGCCCCCGCCCCTCCGCCGAGGTTTATGTACGAAGGGTTGAAACCGCTTTTGCGGCACGTTTTCAACACCCAATCAAGAAACCTTTCCGCGCCCTTAAGCCATACCCTGGACGACAGTATCTGAGTGCCCATATACATGTGGAACCCGCATACGTTAACGCCGCCGGAATTTTTCAAGAGTCTTTTTATATCTTCGGACAAAAAACCGAATTTTTCTTTTCCACCTATCATTACGTTGTCGGCGTCTTTTTTTATTCCGATGTCGAGATTTATCCTCAACGCAATCTTAAGGGGCGTTTTAAGTTTATTAAGCTCGCTAATCTCTTCGTGCGTTTCCGCGTGGACGATAAAGGGCGGGTTCTTTTTAATGGCCCTTAATTCTGCGCCGGTCTTTACGGGTCCGGAGAGCGCCAGTTTCTTGGGGGCGAACCCCGCCTTTAGGCAGGCTTCGATCTCGCCCGCCGACGCGCATTCGGCCATTGCGCCGAGGTTTCGATAAATTTCGAGTATCGCCACGTTGGGGTTGGCCTTTGCCGCGAAAAATATTTTCCAGCCGCCGGGCAAAGCGCCGCGCAGGGCGCGGTATCGGGAGCGGACGGTTCGCGCGTCGTAATAGTAAAAGGGGGTCTTTACCTTACCGAGTATTTTAGCTATGGACGATGGCGGTATGCTGGTTGAAGGCAAAGCGGCTTTAAGCAAGCTGCGAGTCGATAATGTTGACGAGCCGGGCGATATCGGGCTTTCCAATGAAATCCACCGCACCCAGCGACGCCCACTTCTTCTTGTTTTCCACGTTAACCATTGAGGAGAAGACCACTATAGGGATGCCCTTAAGGATGGAATTAGCCTTAAGCTTCATCGTCAGGTGCAGTCCGTCCATCTTCGGCATCTCCACGTCCGATATGATCAGGTTCAGATAGCGCTCTATCGGTAAGCTTTTCTTAATGGCGTCATCCGCAATGCTTGTCAGCTTGTTCAACGCTTCCAGCCCGTTTTCGGCCGTAAAAACCCTGTACCCCGCAGTCTTTAGAATATCTACCATCTGATTCCTTACGAACGCACTGTCCTCAACCACGAAGATTGTTTTCCCGCTCCGCCTTTTTCCCGTCCTTATGGGTTTTGCCTTGAAGCTCATTCCCGGACTTATTTCGCTTACAATCCGTTCGAAGTCCAGAAGCATGAGGATTTTTTCATCAATCTTTACGAGACCCGTCACGCATTCCTTTTCCGCCTGGTCCATAATGCCTGATGGCGACTCCACCTTCTCCCATGAAACGCGGTGGATACGCGAAGCGGTATGCACCATGAAGCCGCTGGTTACGTTGTTGAATTCGGTGATTATCACCCTTTCGCGCTTCAGGTTCGGGTCGTCCTTATTGAGCCATGTCGGCAGATCAATAACGGGGATGATCTTTCCGCGCAGGTTAATCATGCCGGCAACGGCGGGGTGCGCCTTGGGCACGTCCGAGAAACTTTCGGGGGTTCTTATTATTTCGCGAACTTTTCCAACGTTTACGCCGTAATACCCACGCATAATTTCCCCGTCGGGCCGCTTAACGTCTATCCGGAATTCAACGATCTCAAGCTCGTTGGTTCCGCTTTCAAGCAAAATATCCGTTTGGGCCATTCGCTAAAAATCCCCCTTCCTAGCGTATATTCTGGCACAGCGGGAGGATTTTTCAAACTAATTTGCGGCTGCTTCGGACTTCTCTCCAACCATTGATTTCAGGTAAACGTTATATATCGAAAGCGTGGTCATTCTCGCAAGCCGGTTAAGGTAATCCGTTGCCGCGCCTTCCTGGTATCTCAAGGGGTCGTTGCTGCCCAGGTTAAGCGAACCTATGAAGCCGTTGCCGTAGTGCAGAGGTATAAGCGCTTCCGAGCGTATACGCCTTACCGCCTTTACATCGAAAAAATGCACAGACCCGTGCTCCACTTTCCCCCGCAGGACGGGTTCCTTCGACCCCATGAAAAACTCCGTAAGTTTCTCCCCGTCCATGAAGAAAAGCCGTTCGTTAACGGGGTCTTCCGTACGCTCCTTAGTCGAGCTGTAACTTCCAAGCAATTCACGGAACTCTGGCGTTAAGCAGTATGTGGCCGCGCTAAGGCCGAACCATGACTTTATGGAATCCGTGGTCTTCATGATAATCGACCTGAAGTCTTCGCAGCCCAGTATCATTTCCGCGATCTCGTCAATTTTTTGCTGGATTTGGGCGTTGCGCTTGTACGTCTGAATGAGGTGGTGAAGGTTCTTTTTAAGAACCCCGTTGTCCTTTCTGAGCACACTGTTGGATATTTTTTGCGCAAGCACGGCCTTGGCTTTGTTCATGCCGCCTCCGCCTAGTCGGCCTGGTTCCGAATGAATGTCGGTATGTCCAGCTCGTCTGTGAAGTCGCGAAGGTCCAGCGAAACAAGCGGCTTGCGTTCCTTGCCGCCGCCCCTGTTAAGAGGCATTTGCGTCACGTTCTGTTTCCCGTCGTCGCCGTCTTCTTTGTCCGCATCTTCTTTTTCACGGTTTTGGGTTGGCGGCATTTCATGACGGGCTGTGGGAATTGATCGATCGATCCCCATTTCGCCTGTGTGATCGAAGCCGGTCGCTATAACGGTTACCTGCAGATCGTCATCCATCTGCGGGTCTATGACCGCGCCGAATATGACGTTGGCGTTTTCATGGGCGTTTTTCTGTATTACCATAGCGGCTTCGTTAATTTCGTGGAGCGTCATGTTCTCGCCGCCCGTTATGTTTATCAATACGCCCATTGCCCCTTCGATGGAAGTATCTTCCAGAAGTGGGGAATGTATCGATTTCTGCGCCGCATCCACCGCGCGGTTTTCGCCATTGCTTATGCCGGTACCCATCAGCGCCTGCCCCATCTCGGACATGATCGTCTGAACGTCCGCAAAGTCGAGGTTTACTAGGCCGGGAACCGTTATGAGGTTGGATATTCCTTTTACGGCGCTTGAAAGGACCGTATCGGCCAGCCTGAACGCCTCCATAAGCGACGTCTTTTTATCGACTATCCCCAAAAGCCTCTGGTTGGGAATCGTAATAAGCGTGTCCACCGATTTTTTCAGTTCCTCCAACCCTTCTTCAGATTGCCTTGCCCTTCTCGCCCCTTCGAATGAAAACGGTTTCGTAACGACGCCGACGGTAAGGGCGCCCATTTCTTTCGCTATCGAGGCGATAACGGGCGCCGCGCCGGTACCCGTGCCGCCGCCCATGCCCGCTGTGATAAACACCATGTCGCTTCCCTCAAGCATGGAGGATATAGTCTCCGTGTCTTCCAGCGCCGCCTTTCGGCCTATTTCCGGGTTTGCCCCTGCTCCCAGGCCACGTGTAACCGTTCCGCCTACCTGCAGCTTTACCGGAACGGGCGACTTGTTGAGCGCCTGGGCGTCCGTGTTGCATACGATGAATTCAACGCCTTCGATGTTGAATCCCATCATAGTTGCCACGGCGTTGCATCCGCCGCCGCCTACGCCTATTACCTTGATCTTCGCGCTGTGGTTCTCTTCCCTTGCGAACTCGAAAACAGGCTGTTCGGAATCTTTGAACATATCATTATTCATTTTCATTTAATTACCCCCGATAAAAATTATTATTTCCATATTGTTTAAAAGAAATCCTCTACCCAGCCTTTCATGCTGTCCACTACGTTGTTGAAAAGGTTTCGCCCTTTAAGGGGCTTTCTGCGCTTCCCGCTTTGTCTGGACTTTTGGCCGAACATAAGGAGCCCCACGCAGGTGGAAAACTGCGGCGAGTTGACAACATCCACCAGGCCGCCCACTCCTTTTGGGAAACCCCTCCTTACGGGCAGACCGAACACGCTCTCGGCCACCTCCGGCAGACCCTCCAGAATGGTGGCGCCGCCGGTTATTACCAGGCCGGAAGTGATCCCCTCCATGTAGCCGGAATTTTCGACATCCCGTAAGATCATATGGAAAATTTCTTCCACCCGCGGTCCGATTATTTCGCTTAGCACGTCCCTGCTTAAAACGCGCGGTTCGCGCCCTCCCACGCTTGGCACTTCTATCTGGTCGCCGCGCCCGGCAATCGCCTTCATTGCGCATCCGTGCTTTCGCTTGAGCTTCTCGGCTTCGCTCTGCGGCGTCCTGAGCCCGATGGCAATATCGCTTGTTATATTGTTTCCACCGAGGGAGATGACGGATGTATAACGAACGGAACTATCCGCGAATATGGCGATATCCGAAGTCCCGCCGCCTATGTCCACAAGGGCCACGCCGAGGTCCTTTTCTTCGGAATCGAGAACGGCTTCGGCCGAGGCAAGCTGTTCCACTATTATGTCTTCAACCTCCAGCCCCGCGCGGTTTACCGACCTGATGATGTTCTGCGCGCTTGTTACCGCGCCTGTGATTATATGGATGCGCGCTTCAAGGCGGACGCCGGACATTCCGCGCGGCTCTTGGATGCCGTCATGTCCGTCAAGGATATAGTGCTGCGGAATAATGTGTATCACCTCGCGGTCCATCGGAATGGCAACGGCTTTGGCGGCCTCTACAACCCGCTCCTTGTCGGTATCCATCACTTCCCTGTTTTTCACGGCGATGATTCCGTGGCTGTTGAATCCCTTTATATGGCCGCCCGCAATGCCCACGTAAACGGATTCTATCTCCCGTCCGGCCATGAGTTCGGCCTCTTCCACCGCCGACTTTATCGATTCAACGGTGCTTTCGATATTTATCACCACCCCTTTGCGCAATCCCCGCGACGGGTGTGTGCCGATGCCGATGATGTCCAGAGTACCATCACCGTTGATCTCGGCAATCGTACAGCAGATTTTCGTAGTGCCTATATCAAGGCCTACAACTATGTCCCTGTCTTTTTTAGCCATCCGTCATGCCCCCTTTAAAAGTTATTTTTTCCGTTGAGACGGGGTCGTCCTTGCGCACGACCACTGCCCGGTTTTTAAACGAAAGATCTATAGATTCGAAAGGAACGCCCGTTTCGGAAAGTATCTTCCGCACCGTAAGGTATTCCAAAAATTTCTCTTCCCATTCCCGCCGTTCGGGTCCGAAATAAAGTATTGCTCCGCTATTTGCCAAGTGCACGGTAATCTTCTCCGGGTTGCTGAGATCAACAATTTCCGCATGGTCTTTGAAAAAAACGTCATTGGAAATGATTTCCCCCATTCTTAACGCGTCCGCAAAACGCTCGTCCGGAATCTTTTCGCCGACTTTCAGACTCTCACGAAAACCGCTGATAATCAGGCGTCCGTCCGCCGGAACGGTTTCCTCCAGCAGAAAACCGCCGGCATCAACCAGATAGAGTCTGTCCAGAAGCACGGCGGCGGCCGCCTTTCGCTCCTTAACTACCGCCTCGATCATGTCGGGAAAATTCCGCCTCACGGAAGCCGATTCTATCCACGGGTGCGCGTTCAAAAGCAATATCGCTTTTTTAATATCGCGCGTAAATATGTTGCCGGTAAGAACCGGATTTAGCACGGCAAGAAGGCTTTTTTCGGAAAGCCTTTCAAGGCCGCCGATATTAACCTCTCGCACCTCGAAATAGGGATGCGCCAATGCTTTCTGGTAAAGCGAAAGGAGTCCCGAAGCGACCAGGACCGCCAGCATAACAAAGAGCAGAAAGCTCAGGAGCTTTTCGGGCTTCTTTGCGGAAGCTTCTTTCCCGAAAATCCTTGTCTGTCCGCCGATGCGGGAAATGCCCAGCCTCAGCCCTTCCGCTCTTACGTTCATATACCGAAACTCCCTGCAAGTTTTATTTCGCGCTCAAAGCGGATGCCTTTTTTGTCAAAAACCGCTTCCTCGATTTTGCGCATAAGTTCCAGAACGTCACGCGCGCTCGCCTGGCCCGTGTTCACGATGAAATTCGCATGGCGTTCGCTTACCTGTGCGCCGCCCACGGACATTCCCTTGAAGCCGAGTTCGTCTATAATCTCTCCGGCATGGCCGCCGGGCGGATTTTTAAAAACCGAACCCGCGCTCGGAACGTCTAGCGGTTGCGTCTTCTTTCTCCGGGCGTTGGCAAGCTTCATCTTTTTGAGTATTTCGTCCTTGCCGCCTTCTTTTAGCCTGAAAACGGCTTTGGTTACGATTGCGCCTTGCGGAAGCGAACTTGAGCGGTAGGAAAGCTTAAGCTCGCCCGCCGAAAGCTCCCTGAAACTTCCTTCGTGCAATATCGTGACGGTTTCCAGACAGTCCTTTATCTCCCCGCCCGAAGCGCCCGCGTTCATCCGTACCGCGCCTCCTACGGTTCCGGGAATGCCGAAGGCGAACTCCAGTCCCGATAACCCCGCGCGCTGCGCCTTCCTTGCAAGAGCGGTAAAAGACGACCCCGCAAGGGCGGAAATGGCCGCCTTTCCGGTTTGGCGCAAAATTTCAAATCCCTTTATATTTTTCATCGATATAACCTCGTCCAGCCCTTCGTCGGCCACAAGGAGGTTGGAGCCGCCGCCGATAACAAGCGCGTTCGGGTGTTGCGCAACGGCCCCGGCAAGCTCTTCGTCCGTTTCGGGCACGATGAAAAGCTTTGCCGGCCCACCGATCCTGAACGTCGTGTGGTTTCGCAATAACTCATCTTTTTTAACCGTTGCCATTTTTTAAAAATTTCTCGCCATGGCGGTAAACGTCGCCCGCTCCAAGTGTCAGCAGAACGTCGTTTTCCCGCAGGTTTTCTTTAAGCCACTTTTGTACTTCGTTTTCCGTTTCGACAAGGAAGACGTTCTTATGGCCCGATGCCTTGACCCCGTCGTATATGAGGCGCGAATTTATTCCCTCTATCGGTTTTTCACCCGCCGGATAGATGGGCGTAAGGAGGAGGTAGTCCGTATCGTCAAAAACCGAAAAGAACTCCTTAAGGCAGTCGCGCGTGCGGGAATAGCGGTGAGGCTGGAACAGGGTGATTATCCTTCGCTCCCCGCAACTTTCGCGGATACTCCTTACCGTGGCGCGGATTTCGTTGGGATGGTGACCGTAGTCGTCTATCACCAGCGCTCCCTTTTTCTCTCCCTTGATTTCGGAGCGGCGCGCGATGCCGCCGAAACTGTTCAACGCCTTGGCCGCCGTATCGAACCCCACGCCCAGAAAGAGCGCGGTCTGAATGGCCGCAAGGGCGTTAAGCGCCATGTGGCGGCCCGGCATATGGAACTCAACAATGCCCAGCTCGCCGCTTTCGTCCGAAACGTGAAAAGTCGAGCCGAACCCCATTGCCTTGTAGTCGTGGGCGACAAGGTCGCAATCCTTCGAAAAACCGTAAGTAAGGAACTTCTTGTTCATGCGGGGCGCGAACGAGCGGAGCGTGGGATCGTCGCCGCAGGCTATTGTCGCGCCGAAAAACGGAACGGCGTCGCAAAACTTGAAGAACGCCGCCTCTATGTTTTCCTTCGTTCCGAAATAGTCCAGATGTTCGGCGTCGATGTTGGTTACTACCGCTATTGTCGGATTGAGCGTAAGGAACGATCCGTCGCTTTCGTCGGCTTCCGCCACAAGGTATTCGCCTTTGCCCAGCCTTGCGCCGGAACCGAACCTCTTTACCCGCCCGCCAATGATAACGGTGGGGTCTAGCCCGGCCTCCGCGAGTATCGTGGCCAGGAAGGTGGAAGCGGTGGTTTTGCCGTGGGCGCCGGCAACGGCGATCCCTTCTTTCATCCTCATCAGCTCGCCAAGCATCTCGGCGCGCGGGATGACGGGGATATTCTTTTCACGCGCCGCGATAACTTCCGGGTTGTCCCCGCCGACGGCGGAGGAAATCACTACGACCTCCGCCTCGCCGACGTTGCCGCCGTCGTGCCCGATGAAAATACCCGCGCCGAGGTTTTGGAGGTGCTTTACCGCATCGGACAAAACAAGGTCGGAACCCTGCACTTTGTGCCCCATGTTAATCAGTATTTCCGCGATGCCGCTCATGCCGGACCCGCCGATTCCGACAAAATGGATGCGCCTCGGTTTTGTCAGGCCCATGACGCCTCCACGAGTTTGAGTATGTCCGTCGAAATAATTTTCACCGCGTCGGGCCTTGCCGCCTCGCGGGCATTTGCCGACATGAGCGAAAGTTTTTCTACGTCTGATACGATAACTTTTATCTTTTCGAAAAGGGTTGCGCCGCTTAGTTCGCCGTCTTTAATCACTTGTGCCGCTCCCGCGCTTTCCATTGCCCTCGCGTTGAGCATCTGGTGGCCGCCCGCACCGGGATACGGTACAAGGAGCGCCGGAAGGCCGGTAAGCGACAGCTCCGCGCAAGTGGAAGCTCCCGCCCTGCATACGGCGAAATCGGCGTTTTTCATAATGTCGGCCATGTTTTCGAAAAAGGGCCTTACGTCGGCGCCCGGAATGTGTTTTTTGTAACTTTCTTTTATTTCCATAAAATCGCGTTCGCCCGTCTGATGGATGAAATCGATTCCGAGACCCGCAAGCATCGGCATGGCGTCGATAACGGCTTGGTTGATCGAGTGCGCGCCCTGGCTACCGCCGAAGATGAGGATTTTTCTTCTGGCGGCGGGATCGTATCGGCGGTGTGTAAATGTAAACTCCGGCCTTGACGGGTTCCCGGCGTAAACGACGTCCGCGCCTTTTAGCCAGCGGGAAGACTCGCCGAAGGAGGCGTAAACTCTTCTAGCTTTTTTGGCCAGTTTTCTTGTTACGAGGCCGGGATATACGTTTTGCTCCAAAAGGAAAAGGGGAATTCGTTTCATTGCCGCCGAAATGCACGCAGGCCCGGAAGCATACCCACCCGCGCCGACCACAGCGTGCGGCGAAAAGGCGCTCAGGGCCTTGCCGGCTTTTCGAACGGCCAAGGGCAGCTTTGCTAAAGCCTTTACGATGTTAATCAAGTTCGACCTGTCAAAACCCATCACGTCAACTCCGATAAAATCGAAACCCGCGTTTTTTGCGTTCTCGCCTTCATTTCCCTTAAGCCCGCCGATGAAAAGAATGGTGTGCCCCAAGCGCTTTAGCTGCGCGGCAAGCGCGATGGCCGGGAATATGTGCCCCCCGGTACCGCCTGCGGCCGTAACTATCCTCATCGATATCCCTTTCACGCCGCTTGCGGCCGTAACTATCGACATCTATTTCCATTTCAGGCCGCTTGCGGCAATAATCATCGTCATCGATCTCCCTTTCAGGTTGTGTGTTCAGATACATTAAGGAGTATCCCCGTTCCGATCATCCACATAACAAGCGCCGACCCTCCCAAGGAAATGAAGGGAAGCGGCAGCCCCTTTGTAGGTAAAAGCCCCGTTGCAACGGCGATGTTTACCGCCGCCTGCAAACCGATATTCAAAGTTATCCCGGCGGCAAGGTACATGCCGAAAGGTTCCGGCGACCTGAAGGCCACCTTCAGGCCGCGATAGACAAACGCCATAAAAAGGAGGATTACGACTACGCAGCCGATTAACCCAAGCTCCTCGCCGATGATGGAGTATATGAAGTCCGTATGAGCGTCCGGCAGGAAGAAATTCTTCTGCCTGCTGTTGCCAAGCCCCTGCCCGAAAATGTGCCCGTTGCCGAGCGCCACCCACGACTGGATTATCTGAAAACCCGAATCGGACGGATCGGCCCACGGATCGAGGAAGGCCATTATTCTCTTGCGCCTGTATTCCACGTTGAGTATGGCCATGTATAGAAGGGGCAGCAGACACAGTAACGTTCCCAAAAGATAACTGAACCTTATGCCGGCAACGAAAAAGAGGCAGAAGATGACGGCCGCCATTATTATCGAAGTTCCGAGGTCTGGCTGCATCAGTATCAAGAGGAAGCAAAGCCCCAGTGCAAGGACGCTGGGCGCGTAACCCGATACGAAATCCTTGAGCCTGCCCGCGTTTTCCTTTTTAACCAGAAACGAGGAAAAGAAAATTATAAGGGCCAGCTTTGCGAACTCCGCCGGCTGGAAAGTTAAGCCGCCGAACGAAAGCCACCTGCGCGCGCCGCTAACCTCGCGGCTGAAAGACGGTATTAGAACGAGAACCAGCAAGAGCACGGACAGCGCGTAAAGGTAAACGGAATATTTTGCAAGCTTATGGTAATCGAAACGCATGGCAAGGAACATGCCCACGCCGCCGACAACCGTCCACATCATCTGCCGCTTCAAAAAGAAGGCGGGATCCCCGTACCGTGTGCCGGCTATAGTCCCGCTGGAGGAATAGATCATTACCGTTCCGATAATTATCAGTGTAATCATGCAGTAAAGCAGCTGGTAATCCGGTTCGCGCTTTTTAGGCATTCATCGCCTCCGAATTCGAGTTGAACTTTAAGACCGCTTTCCTGAAAACTTCTCCGCGCTCCTCGAAGTTTTTAAACATATCGAAGCTGGCGCAGGCGGGCGAAAGGAGAACCGTGCCGCCGTGCTTTGAGGACGCGGCGGCGGACGCCCTTTCCACCGCCTCTTCCATCGTCGCGGCATGTTCCACGTTCGAATAGCCTTCAAGCGCTTTCGCTATCTTGGACGACGCTTCGCCTATAAGGACGACGAAAGTTTTTTTATTGCGTATCAGTTCCGCAAGGGGGGCAAAATCCCCGCCCTTGTCGCGCCCGCCGAGAATGAGGGCAACGCGCCCTTCCATTCCCTCAAGCGCTTTTAAGGCCGCGCTTACGTTCGTTGCCTTGGAATCGTTTATGTAGCGAACGCCGCCCTTTACAGCCACTGCTTCCATCCTGTGTTCTATCCCCTCAAAAACGAAAAGGGCGGTTGATATCGCCCCCGCGCCGGCGCCGGCACAATGTGCCACGGCGCAAGCTGCAAGGGCGTTTTCCAAGTTGGGAAGTCCGAGAACCTTAAGTTTGCCAGCGTTACCCAGCGAAATGCACCCCTCTTCCCCCGAAACCTTTATTGTTCCGTCCTCGACAAAAGCTCCCTTTTTGGGCTTGCCGTGAACGCTGAATCCGAATATGCGCGACGCAATTTTTCCCGAAACGCCCGAAACGGCGGCGTCGTCGATGTTAATGACCGCAACGTCGTCCTTCGACTGCCGCGCGAATACGCGCAGTTTAAGGTTGGCGTATTCTTCCATCGTTCCGTGCCTGTCCAGATGGTCGGGCGTTATGTTAAGAAGCGCGGCTATCCGCGGCCTGAACTCCGAAACGCCTTCAAGCTGGAAGGAGCTTATCTCGGCTACGATTGTGGCGTCTTCGTCGAAGATGGCGTCTTCCCCTATAGCGGGGTTGCCGATGTTGCCGCACACGGTGTTTTTAATTCCTGCTTTGTTTAACATCGCGCCTATCATCGATGTTGTTGTTGTTTTACCGTTGGTGCCGGTAACGGCAATCCATCCGGCCCTAGAAAGGCGGTATGCCAGCTCTATTTCGCTGATCGTTTCCGTTCCCGCGTTCCGGAAATGCTCCAAAAGGACGCTGTTCCACGGAACGCCGGGCGAAGTAACAACAAGGTCGAAGTTTTGGTTCATCGCTTCGGAGTGCCCGCCGAGGAAAGTTTCAACCGACGGCGGTAGAGCTTTCACAGCTTCCGAAAGTTCGTTTTCCGGCCTGACGTCGGTTACTGCCACCGCCGCGCCTGCTTCATGCAGCCTTTTTACGGCGGCAATGCCCGTCCTGCCAAGCCCCACAACCAAAACTTTTTTACCTTTCAAATCTTGCCCTTCAAATTTCACCTCAGTTTTAGGGTGCTAAGACTAATAAGCGCCAGTAGTATGGCAATTATCCAGAACCTGATTATCACCTTGGGTTCCGACCAGCCTTTTTTCTCGTAGTGATGATGCAAAGGCGCCATCAAAAAGACCCGTTTGCCGGTCATCTTGAAATAACCGACCTGAACAATCACCGATAGCGCCTCCACTACAAAGATTCCGCCGATGAGAACCAGTATGATTTCGTGCTTTGTAAGAATGGCGACCACTCCCAGCAACGCGCCCATTGCCGTCGATCCGGTGTTGCCCATGAAAATCTGCGCGGGGTACGAGTTGAACCATAAAAAGCCCAGCGACGCCCCTACCGCCGCGCCGCAAATCACTGTAAGTTCGCCAAGACCTCTAATAAAAGGAATTTGCAGGTAACCGGCAAATTTTCCGTGGCCGCTGACGTAGCTGATGAACGCGTAAGCGGCGAACGCGATAATGATGGGGCCGATTGCAAGGCCGTCCAGGCCGTCGGTAAGGTTTACAGCGTTCGAGGCTCCCACTATAACCAGCGCGGCAAATACGAAATAAAGCGCGCCCAGATCGGGCCGGACGGTCTTGAAAAACGGAATCTGCAATTTCGTAAATTCGCCGTCGAAACCCGTAATGCCGGAAGCCATCCATAATATCGGAATGGCGGCGGTTATCTGCAGGGCCAACTTCGCCTTGACGGAAAGCCCTTCGCTATTTTTAAGTTTTATAATGTCGTCCAAAAGACCGATGCATCCGTAAAGGACTAGCGTAAGAACCGCCACCCACACGATGCCGCTCGTCAGATCGGCCCAAAGGAGTGTCGGAACAAGGAGCGAAAGAATCAGCAGCGCTCCACCCATCGTGGGCGTGCCGGCCTTGGGCGCGTGTCCCGGCAGGTATCCGTTTATCTTTTCGCCGAAGTTCTTTCGCGCGAGATAGCGTATGAGGGGCGGACCGAGTATGAACGAAAGCAAAAGCGCGGTTATTATGGCGTAAGTAGAGCGGAAGGTAATATACCGGAATACGTTAAGAACGCCATACTGGTCGCTTAACGGGTACAGAAGGTTATAAAGCACCTAACTTATCTCCTCTAAAGCCTTTGCCGCCGTCTCGCGGTCATCGAAATGAATTCTTTCCGCGCCCATAATCTGGTAATCCTCATGCCCTTTTCCGGCGATTACCACCGTGTCTCCGCTTTGCGCGATCCCCACTGCGTACTTGATGGCTTCCCCGCGCATTGGCAGAACCTTAACCTTATGTCTGCTTTTTGGCGGGATGCCTTCCAAAATGTCTTCGATGATACTTTGCGGGTCTTCGGTGCGCGGATTATCGGAGGTGACAACGATAAGGTCGGCCACCGCGTCCGCCGCCTTTCCCATCAATTTGCGCTTTCCCCTGTCGCGATCGCCGCCGCACCCGAAAAGGCAGATGAGTCTGTTTTTAGTCATTTCACCGGCGGCTTTAAGGACGTTCAAAAGAGCGTTGTCGGTGTGCGCATAGTCCACTATCACCGCGAAGTCCTGGCCGCAGTCGATCTTTTCGAACCTGCCAGGAACGTTTTCGAGGTCGGAAAGCCCCTGTAGTATCAGATCCGCATCCAACCCTTCGGCAATGCCAGCCGCAACCGACGCTGCGGCGTTTTGAATGTTGAACAGGCCGGGAATGTTTATTCTAAGCTCCACATCGCCTACGGGAGTTTCAAGGAGAGATTGGCCGCCGTTGAAACCGGTAAGGTATTCCGTGATGCGCACGTCGGATTTTTCAGAAAACCCGTACGATAAAACGGCGCCGCCCGGCTTTTGCCTTAGGAGGTCTTCGCCCACCGGATCGTCGCGGTTAATTACGGCGTATTTGTAATCGAAATCGTTAAAGAGCATTTTTTTCGCGCCGATGTATTCATCCATTGTCGAGTGGAAATCGAGGTGATCCTGCGTGATGTTCGTAAAGACCACTCCCTTGAACCGGGTGTGTTCCAGCCTTCCGAGCGAAAGGCCGTGGGAACTTACCTCGATTACGGCCCTGGGATTTTCGTAGCGGGCCGCTTTTGCGAAAAGTTTGTGCAGGTCGGCCGATTCCGGCGTCGTGTTGGGAGCGTTCAGCGTCGCGTCTGGGAAGTTGTAATCGACCGTTCCGAAGCGCGACGTATTATATCCGGCGGCGTTGAGAATTTTTTGCAGCATGTAGGCGACCGTTGTCTTGCCGTTGGTTCCGGTTATGCCTATTACCCCAAGTTCTTTTGAAGGATGGCCGTAAAAGGCGTCCGAAAGCCTGGCCAGCTCCGTACGCGTATTTTCCACTATTACAACCGCAACGCCTTCCGGTAGCGGTTCGGGAACGCGCTCGGCGACTATGAGCGCGGCGCCTTTTTTGACCGCATCGTCTATGAAGTCGTGCCCGTCCACCGTAAGCCCCTTTACCGCGACGAAGCAGCCGCCTTTTAGCGCCTTTCGCGAATCGTACTCGACAGAAGTTACGGCAACGTCGGGCAATGACGCCGCGTCATTTTCAAATAGCGCCGAAATGTGCACTGCGTCCTTCACGATCATAGAAGCCTTTCCAGCGATTCGGTTATATTTTCCACGGTTTTTTGCGTAATGCCTTTTACACCGTCGTTCTTTTCCGCTTTCACGGGCGCTTTGGGCGGGAGGAAGTTTTTTTTCAGCTTGCTCCAGTCAACCTCGTACCGGATATGTCCGTTAGGGGGTATTCCGAGGTATCGCGCCATTTCAATCACGATGTCCCTTGCGACAGGGGTAGCCACCTCACCGCCCCATCCCGCGCCCGATGGTTCGTCGATCATCACAAGAACCGAAAACCGCGGGTTGTCTGAAGGAAAAAGCGCCATGAAGGAGGAAAGGAACTTGTCTTTCGAATACATGCCAAGCTCCTTATCGAACTTCTGTGCGGTTCCCGTTTTCCCCGCGATGTCGTATTCCTTTATATTTGCCCTGCGGCCGGTGCCTTTCGTTACGGCCAGCCGCATCATCTTTACCGTCTCCCTTGCCGCCTTTTCGGAAATTATCCTTTTGGGCGCAGGCGCATGGAACTCCCTTACCACCTTCCCCGCGCTTATCACCTGTTTAAGAATATGGGGGGTAACGGACATTCCGCCGTTGCCCAGAACCGAAAGCGCCGTGACCATCTGTATCGGCGTAACGGCAAGTTCCTGTCCGTACGATATAGACGGGAGTGAAAGTATGGACCACTCCTTGAATTCGCGTACAAGGCCGGTTGCCTCGCCGGGGATGTCTACGCCGGTCTTCGCGCCGAAGCCGAGTCGTTTGATGTAGTAATAGAACTCTTCGTCCCCAAGCTTTTGCGCCAGCATGATTATGCCCACGTTGGAGGACTTGGAAATTATCTCGCTAAAGGTCAGCACGCCGTACCCTTTGCCGGATGCCTCCTTTATCGTTTTTTCGCCGACCATTATGAACCCCTTACCCGTATCGAATTTGTCCTCGGGCTTCGACGACCCCCTGTCAAGGGCCGCCGCGGCAAGGAAGACCTTGAAGGTCGATCCGGGCTCGTAGCCCTGTGTTACGGTGAGCGATTTGTACCGCGTGACCGGATACGAAACGAAGTCGTTGGGATCGAACTCCGGCTGTTCGGCGGCCGCGAGTATTTCGCCGGTCCTAGTATCCATAACGACGGCTATGGCGGCCTTTGCCTGATACCGTTCGAATGTCTCCTTAAGGATTTTTTCAACAAGGAACTGTATGTTCGAGTCTATCGTTATGACAATCTCGTTCAGATCGCTCTGGTTTACGCTGTCCCTGTATCCGTAGATGTTCCCCAGTGCGTCCCTTTTTGCCATTACCACAACGGGCCTGCTTTTAAGAATATCGTCATACTGGTACTCGATTCCGGCAAGACCCTGATTGTCCATTCCGCTAAACCCTATGAGCCTGGCGGCAAGCCATTTTTTAGGGTAATACCTTTTGTCTTCGTCCAGGAATGAAACTCCGGCCAGTTTGCGCTTCTTTAGGGACGTAAATCTTTCGTGAGAAATTTTGCGTTTTATCCACACGAAGTTACGGTTGCCGTTGAGTTTTTTCAGTATTTCCATCTTGTCCATTTCCAGTTCGCGGGAAATAACGGCCGCCGTCTTTTCCTTGTCCTCAATCCTGTGCGGGGAGGCGTAAACCGATTTTGCGGGAACCGTTATGGCAAGGGGCGTTAAATTCCTGTCGAGAATCTTCCCCCTTTTCGGGTTAAGTCGGACTTTTTGGAAATACTGCCTCTTCGAATAGTTCCTGTAGCGCTCGTAATCGACTACCTGAATGTAGTAGTTCCTTCCGATTGTCACGGCAAAGAAAAGGAGTATGCCGCATGTAAGGATTGCGAGCCTCATTTTCTTGTATTTAAGGACTTTGCCTTCCATCATCTTATCTTCTTTATGTAAATAACCCGCTCCGCTTCCGGTTTAATGAAACCCATCTTCACGGCGCGCTCCCTCATTTCGTAAGGCGACATAAGCCTTTCGTATTCAAGAACAAGGACGTTCTGCATTTCCCTTAGCTCCGCCTCTTCGGTGAGATTGGACTGCTCCTTGTAGAACTGCTGAACGGTCTGAATTGACGGATAGGTGTACATCAACACACCAATTAGAAAGAAAATTATGCTGAAGGCGTAATAGGCGATATCGGCCATTTTCACCTTGGTCTTTTCGCGGGAAAAGGTGGGTAAAACGTTCATGCCGCCAGCCTTTCAACAACGCGCAGCTTTGCGCTTCTGGCCCGCGGGTTATCTCTTATTTCATCATCTGAAGCCGTAACCGGCTTTTTGTTGAGCGGCTTAACGCTGGGTTTTTTGCCGCATACGCATTGAGGGATTTTCGGCGGACAGACGCATCCCTTCGCAAGCCGCGCAAATGCCCTTTTTACTATCCTGTCCTCCAGTGAGTGAAAAGAGATCACGGCAAGCCTGCCGCCGGACACAAGGTGTTCCACCGCCGCGTCAATAGATTCATCAAGACCTTCAAGCTCGCCGTTAACGGCAATCCTGAGAGCCATGAAAACCCTCGTTGCGGGATGGATGCGCATTCCCTTGGACGGAGAGGACGACCTCACGATATCGGAAAGCTGAAGCGTCGTCTCTATGGGGCTTTCGGCCCTTTTTCTTACTATGGCCGCCGCAATCTTTTTTGCATTGCGTTCCTCGCCGTATTTTTTGAAAGTCGCCGCAATGTCTTTCGCCGCCCAAGTGTTGACTATCTCGGCGGCGGTAAGGGGTTGCCTTCGATCCATCCTCATGTCCAGCGGACCGTCGGCCTGAAATGAAAAACCCCTTTGGGGGTCGTCAAGAACGAGCGAGGATACCCCCATATCCATAACAATGCCGTTGACCATCCGGCCAGCTAGAACCATTTTCATATTTTCGAACCGTTCACAATGCAATTCAACCTGACCCCCTAACGTTTGCAAACGTTTACGGCAAATCCCTACGGCTACTTCGTCCCGATCCATTCCGATCAGGTGGACATCCCTGCTACCTTTTTCGATTATCGCGGCCGCGTGGCCGCCGCCTCCCACCGTGCAGTCGAGATAGATTCCTTTTCGGCGCGGCGCGAGTGCATGCAGGATTTCCTCCAGCAGAACAGGCTTGTGCGAAAACTTTCCATCACATGAGCCCGAGTTCATCCAAGTCGTCCTGAATAGTCGTTTCTCCGAATTCGGTCTTCTGTTTCAGCCAATCCTGCTGGTTCCAAATCTGGATGCGATCGATGTTTCCAACGACCTGGATTTTTTTATTCAGTTTCAACTCGTTGCGTAGCTGCTGCGGAATGAGGAGTTTTCCGTTTTTTATCGTACATTGGAAAAAATCGGCAATTATCCGGCTGATCCTTTTCCTATTCTTTTTGTCCTTCCAAAGTTCGTGCAGACTGGCGCTCATCCTTTTGAACGACTCTTCCGGATATGCCACGAGACACGTTCCCCAGTCCGCAAGCCTTAAGATTTTGTTGTCTCCCAACATGCCCTTGATGTCCGAAGGGATGTGTATCCTCCCTTTTTCATCAAGCGTTGCCGGATAGTTGCCGGATAGCTCAGAAAACATTATTTACACTTTATTCTATTTTGGTACATTTTAGCCCACATACTCACACAAGGCGGTGGTCAAGTCAAGAAAAAAATACTTTTAAACTATTTATTTCTTGAATTGCTGAACTGGTAACTTGCTGATTTTCAAAGATGAATTCAAAAATGCGAACAAATGTCGATCTTTAGCCCCTTTTTGGGTTTGTTCTTATTTGAAAAAGAGCACTACAATCTGCGTAATTGCTTGTTAATAAAAGTGTTTCGGGCGATTGGCAGGGCGCCGGCAACTTTAAAATTTTTCAACGGAATCGAGCGCTTCTTTCAAGGAAGGGCGCATATTCATAGAGGCAATACCTCCGGCTTTGGAAAGGCCTTTTTGAACGTCAGGCCCTGCCCGGCAACTGGCCATTACTCCCCCGCCTTCCTCGATCTCTTTTTTCGCCTTTAGCAAAGCGCTTACACCGCCTTCGGAGATTTTTTCTGTATCCCTGAAATCGAATATGAAGCGTGACGTACCGCGCTTGAGAAGGTCCTTGAGGTGGGCTATAAGGTCTCCCGAGTGCTCCATTTCAAACAATCCGGGAATTTCCAATATTGCCAGATTTTCCAGCGTTTTTACTCTCATTTCCGTCGTGGAGTCTTGTACGCCCCCATTCGGCGTTTCGGGCGATGCTTCGGGCCGAGGGGCAACGCTTTCCTGCCTGAACTCGCCTATTTTTTCTATCAGCGCCGAGGCATTTACCGTCTTATCATCCGGCTCTTTTATCTTTCGGAGCATCCTTTGTATTGCATCCACCGAAACAAGCATCAGGTCAACGGTCATCTGCCTGATCGATACGCCCTTGTTTATAACGTCGCCGATCATGTCTTCCACAGCGTGGCTTACGTCCCTTACGTTTTCCAGACCGACTATGGATGCGTTACCCTTTAGCGTGTGGAAGGCGCGGAAAAGCTCGTCGAGTTCCTCTTTGGTAAGTTCCCTTTCCAAGTGAACTACTATGTTCTCGATTTTTTCAAGTTGTTCGCCGGCATCCAAAAGGAACTCCTTCATCAAATCTAACTGGCTCATGCCTCATTCTATAACATTTTTAAAAGCCACCCCGCTACCCGCTATTTCGTGATTTAATTGACAATGTGCGATTTGCTTTATAAAATTGAATTCTAATATGATCGGAGAAAAAACAACGCTAATTGGAAGACGATAATAATATCATGCCGGCTTTATGCCGGACAATCCTGACTGCGCTTTTGTTCATGGGGTGGTGGTTCGCGCCGCCAGTTCGCGCTTTCTCGCTTGAAGACCGCGTAAAGGAATTCACCCTCGACAACGGAATGCGCATACTTGTCGTAAGGCGGCAGACCTCACCTACCTTCTCCGCCTATATCAGGTTCTTGGCCGGAGGCGTGGACGAACAAAGAGGACAATCCGGCACCGCCCACATCCTCGAACACATGCTCTTTAAAGGCACCGAAACGATAGGCACCACCGATTTCGCAAAAGAAAGCGTCGTAATGAAAAAAGTGGAAAAGCTGGGCGAAGAGCTGGATGCCGAGCGAAAAAAAGGCGGCAAAGCCGAAAAGGAAAAAATCGGCCGTCTTAAAAAAGAGCTTACAGCCGCCCTTGACGAACAGCGCCGGTACATCGTCAAAGACGAGATGGCCTCCATATACTCGCGCAACGGCGGAAGCGGCTTTAATGCATTTACAAGCATCGACACAACGACCTACGTGGTAAAGCTGCCCGCAAACAAGTTCGAGCTATGGGCATGGATTGAATCGGACAGGATAAGGTCTCCCGTACTGCGCGAATACTATTCGGAACGCGACGTGGTGCAGGAAGAGCGCAGGCGAAGCATCGAAACCTCGCCCAACGGAGCTATGTACGAAATGTTCATCTCGTCGGCGTACATAGCGCACCCATACGGAAAACCCGTCATAGGGTGGATGAGCGACATATCGGTTCTGCCCAAGAAGAAAGTGGCGCAATTCCTTAAAACCTACTATTCGCCAAACAACGCCGTGGTAACCATCGTCGGCGACCTCGACCCAGACTATGTTTACAAAACGATGAAGGAATATTTCGGCGACATCCCCGCGCAGACTATACCGCCGCGTTTTTCCACGGTGGAACCGCCGCGGATCGGAGAGCGGCGCATAGAGGTGGAGTTCGACGCCGAGCCGCAGGTAATGATCGGGTTTCACAAGCCGACCGTGCCGCACAAGGACGACTACGTTTTCGATGTAATACACGCCGTGCTTACCGAGGGCAGAACCTCACGCCTGTACAAATCGCTTGTTCTGGAAAAAGGCATCGCGGTTTCGGTTGGCGGCTACTCGGCGCCTGGAAGCCGCTACGACAATCTTTACGTCTTCCATGGAACGCCGCGAGCGCCGCACACTACAAAGGAACTGGAAGAAGCCGTCTATGCCGAGCTGGAAAAACTTAAAACGGAACCGATATCCGCCTACGAACTGCAAAAAGTGATAAACAACACGGAGGCGGAATTTATTTTCAAGCTCGGTTCGAACTCCGGGCTGGCCAGAAGCCTTTCGACATACGAACTCCTGCTGGACGACTGGCGCTATCTAACCCGCTACACCGACGAGATTAAAAAAATCACGCCCGATGACGTCATGGAGGCGGCAAAAAAATATTTCGTTAAAAGCAACAGGACGGTGACGACCCTTGTACAGAAAAAACCGGCACAGACAAAAAAGGATAAAAACGTAAAATGAAACTCCGGGTACTTATCGCATTCCTGACCGTTCTTTCGCTATCGGTGCCAGCTTATGCAAAAAAAGCTCCACACCCCTCGGAGCTTGAGTTCCCTCCATTGAAGTTCGAAATTCCCAAGACGGAACGCGTCGTTCTTGATAACGGCATGGTGCTCCACCTCCTTGAAGACCACGAACTGCCCATAATCCAAATATCGGCGAAGGTGCGGATAGGCGGCGCGTGGGAGCCTTCGGATAAAACGGGGTTGGCGTCGCTTACCGGATCGGTGTGGCGCTCCGGCGGCGTCCAATCGACGCCTCCGGAAGAACTGGACGAAAAGCTGGAATTCCTTGGAGCATCGGTGGAAACGTCAATCGGCGGCAAGGGCGGCTCGGCCTCACTCTCCGTCCTTAAGAAAGACATCGATACGGGCCTTGATATCTTTGCCAACGTAATAATAAATCCGGCGTTCGACAAAAGCCGCTTCGATGTGGCAAAGAACCGCATGATTGAAGGAATAAGGAGACAGAACGACGAACCCAGCGGCATCGTGGGCAGGAAGTTCTCAAAAACCATACTTCCGAATCACCCGTTCGGCAGATCGCCGACAATGGCATCCGTGAAATCGATCGCCCGCGAGGACAGCATACGTTTTTACAAAGACCACGTAGGGCCTGAAAGTTTCATAGTGGGAATAAGCGGCGATTTCGATTCCAAGGACATGATTAAACGATTCGAAAAACTCTTTGCCGATTTCAAACCGGCGAAAAAGAAGTTCGCGGCAATTCCAAATACGCCTGATAATGTCGATAAACCCGGCTTTTACGTTGTGGACAAAAAGATACCGCAAAGCGCGATACGCCTGGGCAATATGGGCATAAGCAGGAAAAACCCGGATTACTTTGCGGTAAGGGTTATGAACTTCGTTCTGGGCGGCGGCGGATTCTCATCGCGCCTTATGCAGGAAATCCGTTCTAACCGTGGGCTGGCCTATTCCGTATGGTCGTACTTTATGGGCGGGGAAAACCAAAAGGGGCTTTTCATGATCGGCGGGGAAACCAAGGCAGAAACGACGGCGGAATTCATTGAAGTCGCGCGAGGCATAGTGCGGGAAGTTATCGAAAAGGGCGTAACGGAAAAAGAACTGAAGCTTGCTAAACAGTCAATCGCCAACAGGTTCATTTTCGGTTTCGACAATACCGCGAAGGTGGTTTCGCAATACGTATGGGTGGAATATCACGGGCTTCCAAAAAGCTGGCTGGAAAATTTCAGGACGGGAATACAAAAAGTAACATTGAAGGACGTTAAAAGGGCGGCAAAAAAATACCTGCACCCGGACGCCATGGTTATGCTGATTGTGGGAGACAAGCCGGTCTTTGAAAAAGAAATCGCAAAAGCCGGCCCTATTACCGTATTAAAACTGGATAACTGAAATGCCAAAACGCATCGTAAATAAAATAACCGATAAGATAAAAGAAGTGATCCACATGGGCGAAAACCCGCGTGATATAGCCCTTGCGGTGGCGTTGGGAGTTTTCTTCGCCTTTTTCCCTATCTTAGGCATACATACAATTATGGTCTTAGGTCTCGCGTGGATATTCGGGCTGAACCCCGGGATAGCGATTGTTGTTTCGTTCATAAACAATCCGTGGACAATAGCCTTCCTTTACGGAGGAAGCCTGTGGGTCGGACTCTTCGTAATGAACATGGACATGGCTCAAGTCAATAACATCGACTGGACAGACATGAACATGGATACGTTCATTGAAGTCTTTAAACCCGTCGCGGCGCCTTTTGTCGTCGGAAGCCTTTTAGTCGGAAGCGTGGCGTCTGTGATTTCATATTTCATATCGCACAGGGCCATTCTCACCTACATTGCACGCAGTAAAAAGGCCGGCGAAAAAATGGAGAAACCCGGTTAGCCTAAATGGACGCACTGCTTGTTCTCAGGTTCATTCTCTTTTTTGTGCTCCTTTTCCTTTCGGCCATCTTCTCGGGGATCGAAATAGCCCTCTTTTCGCTCTCCAAGGCGCAGGTGGACATCATGCGGGAAAAGAACGGAGCGCCGGGAAGAGCGGTTGCCGGACTTCTTAAAAACCCTAGAAGGCTCTTGGTTACCATCTACATCGGAAACGAAACGATAAACGTGGCGATAGCGGCGGTAGCAACGGTGATCGCGCTTAACCTTTTCGAGGAATACGCCACAGCCATCGCAATCGGATTCGGAACGTTCATGCTTCTGGTGTTCGGCGATACAATACCTAAAACATTCGCCTTAAATCATGCGGAAAAATTTTCGCTTTATACCGCAAGACCGCTTATGACCTTTTCCAGGATTACATACCCCGTCCAGGCGGTGGTTACATGGGTAACCAACACGCTCCTTAAAGCCGCAGGCGGAAAGGCCACGGGCGAAGAGTCCACTCAAATCACCGAGGACGAGCTTAAAACGATGCTGATACACGGCGAAGACAGGGGCGTGATAGAGAGCGAGGAAAAGGAGATGATAATAAATGTCTTCGAGCTTGGAGACACGCAGGTTACGGACATAATGACGCCGCGCACGGAAATCTTCGCCCTCCCGCTGGAAGAAGGCCTTTCAGGAATATCGCGCCGCGCGGTCCTTTCCAACTATTCGCGCATACCGGTTTATAAAAAAGAGATCGACCACATACAGGGCATCCTTTACGTAAAAGACCTGCTTGCCGCCGGCGGAAAAAAGGCCAAGGCGCCCGAAGACTTGTTGCGGAAAGCGTACTTTATTCCGGCAACAAAAAAAATAGACGCGTTACTGCGCGAGTTCCAGAAAAAGAAAATCCACATGGCAATAATCCTGGATGAGTACGGAGGTGTGGAAGGACTGGTTACGCTGGAAGATATACTCGAAGAGGTCGTCGGCGAACCGGCGGATATGAAAGAGGAAGAGCAGGTATTAAAGCTGGAAACAGGTGAGTACGTGTTAAACGCCCGGCTCTCACTGGAAGACTTCAACGAGCGCTTCAATACGGAAATTGTGCACGAGGACGTCGATACCGTGGGCGGATACGCTTTCCATCTGTTCGGCAGGATGCCGAGGTGGGGAGAGTCGGTAAGCAACAACGGAATAACGTTTACCGTAAAAAAACTTAAAGGCCAAACCATCTCCCAGCTTTTGATAAGAATAAACCGCGCGGAAATGAATAACGAAGAAAAAGGGAAAATAGAGGAAAAGGAATAATGGAGCTTGGCGTTACCCTCATGCTTATCGCCGTTTGCGTGGCGATGGAAGGTTTCTTTTCCGGCACCGAGCTTGCCCTTATATCGCTTAGCCGCCACAAGCTGAACCATCTCGTTAAAGAGGGCAACAGGGCCGCAAAGATGCTCGAACGGCAGTTGAAATCGCCCGCGCGGCTTTACGGAACCACTTCAATGGGAACTAACATCTTCGTGGTGGCGGGCACCGTTTTGATGACCGCCTATTTCGCCGGGTTTTACCCGGAAGACCCCGATTTCTTCGCCGTCCTTGTAATGACTCCGGTAACGCTTCTGCTGGGCGAAATATTCCCGAAAACCTTTTATCACCACTGGGCCGACCGTATCGCCTACATCGCCATATACCCACTTACGGTTGCGCAGAAAATTTTCTCTCCCGTCTTGTGGATAACGTCGGGCATTGCGCGCCTGGCCCTCGGAGCTTTCGGCATCGAGGAAAGGTACGACGTGAAAACGGTAACACACGACGAAATAAGGCGCTTTTTCGTCCTGGGCGAAAAGAAGTTCGACCTGCATCCCGAAGAAAAGAAGATGATTCGCCGCATATTCGATTTCAAAAAAACAACGGTGGAACAGTGCATGGTGCCGCTTATTCACATCGGAGCGGCCGAGAACAAGGAAACCATCGAGTCAGTCAGGCATAAGTTCCACCAGTCTGGTTTTTCCAGAATGCCGGTTTATAAGGACAAGGTTTACAACATAACGGGACTCATTAACAGCTTCGACGTGCTTCGGTACGGAGACGACGCGAGAAATGCCAGCGACCTGGAGCGCCCCGCCTTTTACGTTTACCAAAGCAAGAAAATAAACGATCTCCTTGCCGAAATGCAGCAGGCAGGCGTGCAGATGGCCGTGGTCGTAAACGAATACTCGGCCGCCGTGGGAATAGTGACAAGGGAAGACCTCGTGGAAGAAATATTCGGCGAGATAGAAGACGAATACGACAGGGAAAACGGCGGTAAGAGAATAAAAAAAATCGGGCCTAATAGGTGGGAGCTAGACGCCGTCGTGGAAATTGACTCACTTAACGAACGCTACGGATGGGAAATACCTCTGGGCGACTACGAAACAGTGGCCGGCCTTATACTGAACTCCACCGAAACGATTCCGGCAAAAGGCGAAAAGATAAAGATTGGCAACTTATCTTTCACCATAAAGGAAGCGGGCGAAATGGGAATAACCATGGTGGAAGTAACCGGAATAACAAAAGAACTTGGAGGCGATGAGCAATAGGATAACGGCGGCGCGGGCCGAAGAGCTTTTCGCTTCCGACAACCTTATATCGATAGGAAAACAAGCCGATGCGGCAAGGGAACGCCTGCATCCCGATAAAACCGTAACCTACATAATCGACCGCAACATAAACTACTCCAACTTGTGCGTATCGGCCTGCCTCTTTTGCGCCTTTTACAAAACACCGGATTCACCAGCCTCCGCAGATTCCAATAGCGGCTACACACTGCCTTACAAAGAAATTAAAAGAAAAATCGAGGAAACAAAAAGCGTCGGCGGCGTTCAGATACTCATGCAGGGCGGCCTCCATCCGTCGTGGGAAATAGAGGACTACGAACGCCTGCTAAGGCGCATAAAAGACGATTTCTTTATACACATCCACGCCTTCTCACCGCCGGAAATCGTACACATCTCAAAACTCTCCGGCCTTTCGGTAAACGATACGTTGCAAAGGCTCATCGATGCGGGGCTGGACTCGATACCCGGCGGCGGCGCGGAGATACTCGTCGACGAAATACGCAAAAAGATAAGCCCCAACAAATGTACGGCGGACGAATGGATAGCCGTAATGCGCACCGCGCACCGGTTGGGACTAAAGACGACGGCGACCATGATGTTCGCCCACGTTGAAACGGTAAAGGACCGCATCGCGCATCTGGAAAAGATACGCGAACTGCAAGACGAGACCGGCGGCTTTACGGCGTTCATCCCGTGGACGTTCCAGCCGAAGAACACGGCCCTTGAAAATGAAGTTGAAAAAAGTCCCGGCTCTCACGACTACATCAAGACGCTGGCGATCAGCAGAATCTTTTTGGATAACGTGCCGAACGTGCAGGCGTCGTGGGTCACGCAGGGGGCGAAGGTTGCTCAGATGTCGCTCTATTTCGGCGCGAACGATTTCGGCTCTACGATGCTGGAAGAAAACGTCGTGCGCGCGGCGGGCGTATCGTTTTCAATGGACGAAAAGGAAATCCGCCGCCTGATAAAAGACGCGGGCTTCACGCCTCGGCGGCGTACGCAGAACTATTCGCTCTTGCCCGATCCCGCAGGCTTATAAAGGGGAATCTCGGTTACGCCCATTTCCCTTAAAGACGCCTCAAGCTCCGCCTCGGCGGTATCGAGTTTCGTGTAACCGTCATCAAATTTGCCGCGTCCCGCGTCCCAGTTGGCATCGCTTACAAGTTCCTCGCCCCTAAAAGCCACTTCGTTGCGCACGTTGCCTTTTTGCTCCAAAAAAACTTTTTTCTGCACGCGGAGAAGGTCGACCAAGTACCGCATGCGCCGTGCGAAGGAAAGCCATTTCTTTTCATGCTCCATTTCCCTTACGACGTAATCGGGGTTGGGACGCGATTTATCTGAAACGGCTTCGCCGGCATGCGCCGCCGCGCCAAACAAACTTCCCTCATTGACTACGGCGGCTGGATTTAAGACAACCCCCATTGCCATAAAAACCGCCGTTACTGTAACCGCCGTCAGTTTCAGAATATTCATCAATCCCCCAAAAAGTTTATGGTAAGCTAGAGTTCTTCTATTCGGTATATGTTGTTATGGTCGTCCATCACCTCTTAACCTTTGAAGCCTTTTTTATGGCCCAGCCGACGTTGACTTTTTTATTGCAAAAACGCGAAACGAATTCGTTAAACGGCATCTGTTCGCACTCGGTAAGTATCCCGCCTTCGCTGCAATTGTAAATCCCGCGTTTTTTGTTCGGATTCCATTCGTTGAACGCCCAGTTGAACCACTGCTTGGTTACCGCCATCTGTTTTTGCGTTTTGCGTTTACGCCCGAAGATATCTTCCGACTCCACTATCTGGTCGCCCGGCATATCGATTATTTCCTTCGACTTGTAATCGCCGAAATGGCTCCCCGCGGCATACGCGTTATCCTCGGTGTAAGACAGGTCCTGCCCGACAAACGCAATCGGGTCGGCGCCCGATTTGAACGCAAGGTCGAACGCAACCGAAAGCACCGTTCCGCCGGGCGTGAGGGTTCCGACTTCCGCATGTTTTGCGGCGATTTCCGTCAGTAAAGGAATATCCGGCGCGTGCTTGTTGTAGTAAAAGAGATCGCCCTCCCAGCTTTCGCGCAGGGGTGGATAGGCGATGGTGGGAGCCGCCAGAACGAGCCCACGGCTGTTAACGCCGTCAAAAAAGTTCATCACCTTCATCTGCGGGTCGAGGTTGATTACGATATCCGGTATGATTCCGTTTCCCGCAAGGATTTTCAGCGCGGTATCGCACGCAATAATCACCGACTTCCCTTTTGCAAGCGCGAGGTAGCGCAGGTTGCGGTCGAGGGACGGCCCCGCGCCAACCACCACTGCCGGAATCGATTTGAAGCGGTCGAAAAGGCGCGCGACTCCGGGAGTTCTTAATATGTGATCGCGGTTTTTGCGATAGTTTTCTTCCCAAAGCTTTCCCAAAAAGGACAGAGTCGCCTTTTTTACTTCGTATAGATGTTTATCTTCCGTCAACTTGCCGCCATAACCTTTCCCGCAAGAGCGCTGGTGTATTCGCCGTTATCTATCGTAAGGGCGCCGTTCACCCACACGTAGTCGATCCCTTCCGGATACGAAAGCGGGTCTTCGTATGTGGAGGTGTCCTTTACCTTTTGCGGGTCTAGCATCACCACGTCGGCAAAATAGCCTTCGATCAGGCGTCCGCGTTTTTTAATACCGAAGCGTTCGCACGCCGCCGTGGAACTTTTCTTTACGGCTTCTTCGATGGTTACAAGTTTCCGGCCAAAGACGTAGTCTTCAAAAAACCGTGCAAAGGTTCCGAAGGTACGCGGGTGCGGCCTGCCGATTGCCAGCGGCCCTTTTACGCCCCTTGCTCCGGCGTCGCTTCCTATCATCACGTAATCCTTTGTTATCACCCTATCCATGTTGTCCCGGTTCATGCAGAAGTATAACGCCTCCACCTCGGTTTCCTCCTCCAAGAGAAGGTCGAAGATGAAATTGAACACATCTTTGTTCTTCGTGGACGCCGCTTCGTTTACCGTAATCCCCTGGAGGCCGAAGTTATTTTCGTTCATTACCTGCGAGATCATAACCGTATCCCAGTATTCCGGTGCCGGGTGGTTTTTAAGGATATCTTCCTTCATTCGTTCGCGCGTTCTTTTATCCGCCAGCCTTTCGAGCACGGCCTTTTTCCCGCCGTCGAATGCCCAGTCCGGAAGGACGACCTGCAATCCCGTATTGGACGCCGTGTACGGATAACGGTCGCACTCGATATCGATCCCGTCGGCCCGCGCCTTTTCGATAAGCTCGAATACCGTGTCGAGCTTGTGCCAGTTTTCATTGCCAGCCGTTTTCAGGTGCGATATCTGTAGCCTTACCCCCGACCGCCGCGCTATGTCTATTACTTCCTCTATCGATTCCACCACGGCGGCCCCCTCGGAGCGTATGTGCGTTGCGAATATCTTTCCCGCCTTTTGCGCCTCTTTTGCCATATAGACCATTTCATCTTTCGTTGCGAAGCACGCCGGCGGATATACAAGCCCCACGCTAAGGCCGATTGCGCCCTGCGACAGGTTATCGCGTATCGCCCCGGCCATCGCTTCCCTTTTACCGTCGGTAAGGGGCGCGTCGTTAAGGCCCAGCACGGAAGAGCGCACCGTGTTGTAACCGATAAGGCCGGCGAAATTAACAGCCATTTTCTTTTGCCTGAGTTTTTCAAAGTATTCGGAAAAATCCAGCCAGTCGAGCGAAAGGCCGAACTGCCTCTTAAAGACTTCGCGCCTGATTTCCAGCAGTTCCCCGCCTATCGGCGCGGATGAATACCCGCAGTTGCCGCCGATTTCCGTGGTAACGCCCTGGCGCGTTTTGCACTGCGCTTCCGGATCGATAAGCAGGTAGTAATCCGAATGCGAATGAACGTCCACAAAGCCCGGCATTGTTAAGTATCCGGCGCCGTCTATAACGCGCCCGGCATCTTCGTCAATTTTGCCTATCTTTTTTATCACCCCGTCCTTGATGCCGAGGTCGGTTGCCGCGTATCCGCCCCCCTCAAGCCCGTAAAGGGTGGAATTCTTAATTACCGCGTCCAGCATTTGCCTTTTTTCCCGTTCCCCCGGCTATGGAGCCGCTCAAATCTTTTCCGTATGTTTTAAGATACGCGCCGTAGTTACGAAGAACCTTTTTAACATATCCCCGCGTCTCGGGGTACGGAATTTTCTCAATGAAGACCTCCGCATCGGCGGCGCTGTAGGAATATTTTTTCAGCCATTTGTTAACTGCGCGCGATCCGGCGTTGTAGCCGGCCAGCGCAGGCGCAAGTTCTCCCCCCGATTTCCTCAGTAGCGCGGCCAGGTAGAAGGTTCCCATGCGTATGTTTACCTCCGGATCGAAAAGGAAGTCGGGGTCAAAATTCTTTTCCTTCATGGCGCGCGAAATCCGTTTGCCGGTGGGCGGAATTATCTGCATCAGACCGCGTGCATCGGCGGAGGAAACTATATTCGCGCTAAACTTGCTTTCCTGCCGTATGAGCGCGAGTACCGCCATGGGATCGACTCCGTTTTTCCGGGACTCGTTGTAAACAGTGCTCCACCGGGCGAGCGGGAACATCATCCACGTAAGGAGCCGCCTTTCTTTTTCCGTAAGCTTGGGGTCGTTTTGCACCCTCCACGCCCGGGATTGCACAAGGTCATGAAACCCTGCGCGGTAGTACTGGTACATTAGCCACATGGTGTTCGAAGCTCCGTTCTTTAAACCTTCGGCGGCGGCCTCCATAAGCGGCCTGGCGCGCTCCTTAAAACCGAGTTCCAGCCATCTTTGCGCGCCGCGGTACGCCCAAAGGCGCCTGCCTTCAAGTTTCGGCCCTTTGACGGTTTCGTTTGCGTTTTCCTCAAAACGCGCCAAGACCTTTTCGGCAAGACGCTTTTGGGAACCGGGATTGCCGCGTGCGCTTTCGGTTTTGTGAAATATTTCGTTCGTCCTTAAATACGCATAATACGAATGGCGGTAAACGGTCATAAGCCTTTTAACGAGTTCCGAAGGGTCTTTTCCCATCTCTTCCATGGCGCGCGCGTTCCAGTAGAGTATGCGCGGCAATATGTTGGAGGCCGGATACTTTTTCAAAAACCTGTTGAATGCTTTTTCCGCTTTTGCGTAATCGCCGTCCTGATAATAACGCCACCCTATGTGCCAAAGGCACGTCTGCGCCTCCTCCGCCTGTGGGAAACGCGAGACCGCCTTCTCCCAGCTATTTAGGGCGCCCGCGTAATCTTTTCCGGATTCCTTAATGCGCCCGGCCATGTAATACCCTTTGGCCGATATGCTGTGCCATGAAAATCGTTTGAAAAGTTTATCCAGCGCCTTCATCGCCTTGTCGCTCTCACCCCAGTTCCAATAGGTCTTTGCCATAAGGTATATCGCGTGCGGCGTCTGCGGGTTTTCCGGTTCCTTAATAACTCGGCGGCATACCTTGAGCGTCTCCGCGTTTTTTCCCAGTTTATTGAGCGCCCTTGCAAGGTACATCAAAACCCTCGAACGCATGTCGGACGAAAGCCCCGAAAGGTTCATTGAGGAGATGTATTTTTCTATATCGGCGTACTTGCGCTTTTTTTCCAGAACCTTCAAGCGCCCGATCTTTTCCTTTATGGAAGCGGGTTTGAAGCTTTTCTTGTATTTCTTTTGCATTCGCACGGTTTCCAGGCGCGCGGGTTCGGAGAGTTTGGTATGCGGATGTTTGTAGAAAATATCCTGGTACGCCCTGTAGCTTTCCGCCGCCTTGCCGGTCTTTTCCAGAACACCCGCCAGAAGCCATAAAAACTCGTGCGCGTCCGAAGGGTTCTCCTTAAGTTTTTTTCTTATTAAACTGATAGCTTCGGAACGCTTTTTCGAAGCATCCAGCGCCCGCGCCCTTAAAAGCAAAACCCTTTCTTCCAGCGGCGAATAAGCGAATTCTTTAAGGAAGCGGCCGGATAAACCGATTACTTCGGCGTTTTTTTTGGAGTTTCCGGCGCTTTCCATAAGGTGCCAAATGGCCCAGTCGCCTATTATCGGGCTCCTTGCGGCTGTCATGAAATATGCGGCGGCATCGTCGGCCCTTTCAAGCCTTAAAAGGGCAAGCCCTTTCATGTAAGACGTCTCCATTTGGAGTTCGGGATCGTGAATTTTTCCAAAAGCCAAAAATGCGTTTTTGTAATCGCCCCCGTGAAAAAGATCGACCCCCTTGCCGAAGGCCGGGGGAAGCGAAGGCTCCGCGAACAATGGCGCGGCGGTCAACGGGAATACCGTCAAGAGAATCAGAATCGCGTTTCGGAGCGATTTTACATCAAATAAGTATTCTCGGCACATGGTTAATAATCAATTTACCATATTGCGGAGGGACTGATAAACGGCGGAGCGATTTAAGAAGGTAACTACTCGATCCCCTCGTGAATTTTGTAGGCCTTGAGGGTGTTGCTTAAAAGCATCGCGCGGGTCATGGGGCCTACTCCGCCGGGTACGGGCGTTATGTGGCCTGCGATTTTTTTTACGTTTTCGAAATCTACGTCGCCGACGAGTCCCTCTTCCTCACGGTTGATGCCGACATCTATGACAACGGCTCCGAAGCCGACCATATCCGCCGTTACGAACCTCGGCTTTCCGATTGCCGCTATGAGTATATCGGCGCTTTTTGCGACCTCTTTTGTGTTGCACGACTTTGAATGGCACGTCGTAACCGTGCAGTGCTCGTTAAGGAGCATCTGCGCGACCGGCTTGCCGACGATGTTGCTCCTGCCGAGCACGGCTACCGTCTTGCCGGGGAGTTCAATGCCTGTGCGTTTTAGCATCACGATTATTCCGGCGGGCGTACACGGGCGCAGGCCGGGCGTTCTGGTAACCAGCCTGCCGATGTTTATCGGGTGGAATCCGTCGACGTCTTTTCCCGGCAGTATGTGTTCGAGTATCGCATGTTCGTGGATTTTTCCGGGCAGTGGAAGCTGTACCAGAATGCCGTCTATTTCGGGATCGCGATTCAGCCTGTCGATAATGTGCAAAAGCTCTATCTCCTTAACCGAATCGTTAAGGAGGTGCTCCACCGATTTTATGCCCGCTTTCGCACAATCCTTCCTTTTATTTTTAACGTATATCTGTGATGCGTGATCGCGGCCGACGAGTATTACCGCAAGGGCTGGCGGGCGGCGTCCTTCATTTATATAGCGGTCCACCTCCACTTTGATTTCAGCGCGTATCTCTGCGGCGATTTTCTTGCCGTCTATTATCTTTGCGCCCATTCTCCTGTCTCCCAAATCAATAACCTTGGCCCCCATCTTCTCTACCCCCTATCTTTATATATTAGCAGGTTGCTGAAATAGTCTATCCGGGACTTTTTCAGCCGCGGCTCCTTCTTTCCCTTTCCCCGGCGATTCTATTACCCAGCTCTTTTTGCGCCGTTTCAAGGTCGTCGTTAACTATGACGTGATCGTAAAAAGCGCTTTGCTCAATCTCCTTTTTGGCGGCTACCAGCCGTTTTTCAATCTCTTCATCTCTTTCCGAACCCCGAAGTTCCAGCCTTCGCTTCAATTCCTCCATTGAAGGCGGCTTTACGAAAATGAAAACCGCGTCCAGCCCCTTTTCCCTTATCTGCGCCGCGCCCTGAACGTCTATCACGAGGAGGAGATCGTGTTTCTCCCTTTTGGCCTTTTCAAGGAGTTCGATTGGCGTGCCGTAATAGTTTTCGTGCACGTTCGCGTACTCGATGAAGGCTTTATTTTGGATCATTTCCTCGAACTTTTGCCTGTCCACGAAGACGTATGAAACGCCGTCCACCTCGCCTTCCCTGATGGGCCTTGTGGTACAGGACACAGACTGCCTGATTGAGGCAATATTCTCCACCGCGTAACGGGCAAGCGTTGTCTTGCCCGCCCCGGACGGCGCGGAGAGCACGAAAAGGAGGCCGGCTCCGTCTTTTTGCGCGGTTATTTTACGCCTCTATAAATCAGCTTATTATTCAATGTTGGCAGCCTGTTCCCTTATTTTTTCCAGCTGGCTTTTTATTTCCACTACTTCACGGCTTATATCATAAAGCGTACTCTTCGAGCCAATGGTATTCGCCTCCCTGTTAACCTCTTGCAATATGAATTCCAGCTTCCTTCCAACGGGGCTCCCCGCCGCCACAAAATCGCGTATCTGGGCAAGGTGGCTCTGGATCCTGATCACCTCTTCGCTGATGTCCGAGCGTTCGGCACAGATTCCCGCCTCGGTAAGAATCCGCTCGGGCGATGCTTCGCCATCGCCCATAAGCTCTTCTATTTTTGCTTTCAGTTTATTAAAAATCTCCTTTTCCTGTCCTTCCCTTGCGGAAAGAATTTTTTTCGTGCTTTCCTCTACCAAACCGACTTTTTCCAGCACGTCCTTTTGCAATGCCCGGCCTTCGGCGGCGCGCATTTCCAAAAGCTGGCCCACGGCGTCTTTAAGGGTTTTTTCCATCATGCCCCACCTTTCCTCCATGTTGACCTCGTCTTCTTCGTACTTGAGTATGTCCTTTATGGAAAGTATCGTGGCCAGGTCGGCTTCCCCTTGTACCGAATGTTCGGACTTTATCTTCTCCGCGGCTTGCAGGAACTGCCTGACAAGGTCTTCGTCCGCTACCAGCTTTCTCTTTGCGCCGTTGCCGTTGTTGCGGTTAATGGAAATCTCAAGGTGCCCTCGGGAAATTTTTTTCGAAACGATTTCCCTTATTTTTCTTTCCGCAACGGCGTCACGGGCAGGCATCCGTATGTTCATCTCAAGGAACCGGTGATTTACGGAACGAATCTCGACAACACACCTGTTGTCTCCGTTAATGTTTTCCGCCCTTGCGTAACCCGTCATACTTGTTAACATAAATAATCTCCTACCGTTCAGCGTAAGCCGCTTTTGTGTCTATTAAGTATAATCGAACAACCGGTGTCGGGAAACCCTCAATCTTGATTTACACTTTCCGTAGATCCATTGCACAGCCGGACTCTTCCGCACTTCATTTCTTAAAACATCCAAGGACAATTCGTCCCGGTGGCGATATAATATATCTTCACTAATTTTTAGGACACAAGTGAAAAAGAATAAAAAATCCGGTTCTTCAAAAAAGGAAAGCGCCGCCGCGAGCCATTCCGGCATGACAAAGGCCGAACTTCAAAAAGAACTCGGCCGCCTGCAAAGAAAACTCGCAGGCCTCGAAAAGTCGGATAAAGAACACCGGCTGGAAAAAACCGCCCTTCAGGAATCTGAAAACCGGTTCAACGCCATCGTATCATCCGCTAGCGAGGCGATAATAATGACCGATGACACCGGAATAACGTCCATTTGGAACAGGGCTGCCGAACGGATATTCGGATACAAAGCCAAAGAAGTGGTGGGCAAAAAGATGTCCGCCTTCATCATTCCGGAAAAATACCTCCAGCGCCACAAAAAAGGCATTGGGAAGTTCCGGAAAACGGGAAAGGCCAAAAACGCGGGCAAGATCCTGGAGCTGAGCGCGCTCAGAAAAAACGGAGAGGAATTCCCCATAGAAATATCCTATGCGACGCCGGTGCGCCTTGATGGGCGCTGGCACGCGGTGGCGGTCATCAGGGATATTTCAAAAAGAAAAAGGGCCGAAGAAGAGCTGACTGCAACGCTGACGGAACTGGACATAATAATGGAAAATACCGGCGTGGGGGTCGTGTTCACCAAGGACAGGGAAGTAATACTGGTAAACAAGGCCACGGAAGAAATGTATGGCTATCCCAGAAACAAGCTTATCGGTTTCGACACCTCGAAATTTTATTCGTCCCGCGAAGAATACGAAAAGCTGGGAGAGAAAGCCTATCCGGCCCTTGCGAAGGGCGAAACCTTCAAGGGCGACGTAAGGATGAAACGCGCCGACGGTTCGCTCTTCTGGTCAAGGCTGATCGGTAAAGCGGTCGATCCAAAAAACCTGGCCAAAGGCAGCATCTGGCTGGTGGAAGACGTTTCGGAACGCAAACAGATGGAAGAGGAAATACTGCTGTGGGCCGATTTCGCCAAGTCGAACCCGGGTCCCGTTTTAAGGTGCGACAAGGACGGCGTGGTGCAGGTGGTTAACCCGGCGGCGATGAAATTATTCGGAATCAAGCAGGTTGAAAACGTAATACTGAAAAACATCATCCCCGACACGGGTAAAATGGACATAGAAAATTTCATAAAACAGGATTCCTCGGCATCGTTTTCGGCTCCCGTAGTGGATGATTTCTACCAGTTTGTTTTAAGGGGAGTTTCGCAACTGGGGGTTCTGCATATATATGGCAGCAACATCACCCAGCGAAAAAAGCTGGAAGAACGCCTGAAGGAAACGCTGGCGGAAATGCAGATAATATTCGAAAACGCAAGGGTCGGAATATGCCTGACGAAAGACGAAAAAATCATCTGGGGGAACAGCAAACTTGAGGAAATCCTACAAGTGGAGATAGAAAAGTGTTACGGGAAAAGCATCGAGATATTCATCCCTGCCGGCAACTTCCAACAGCGCGCAAAGGAGCAACACCACCCGGCCCTTGAAAAAGGAGAAACGGTGCAAACGGAAGACACGCTCACCCGATTCGACGGAAAGCCTTTCTGGGGAAGGATTCTTGCCAAGGCAATAAACCCGAAAGACCTTTCAAAGGGAATTATATGGGTTATAGAAGACTTCACCGAACGGAAGCGCATGGAAGACGAACTCCGCGAAGCAAAGGCAAAGGCCGAAAAAGCCACAGAGTTAAAGGACAAGTTCGTATCTCTGGTCGCGCACGACCTTAAATCGCCTTTCACATCGATCCTCGGCCTATTAAGGCTTGTCGACTCGGACAAAAAGGAGGCTCTGGCGCCGAAACACAAAGAACTGGTGGGAAAGGTCCTTAAAAGCGGTGAAGGGTTGGTAAACATGATCGAGCAACTTCTAAACATCAGTAGGCTGCAAACGGGCAAAATGGAACTTAAACCAAAATTTATTGACGGCTATTTTGTCTCCGTATCCGCCTTGTCCGGTTTCGACTATCTGGCCGAAGAAAAGGGAATAGAGCTAAACAGCGAAATACCACGCGGAATGCGCCTTTATGCGGATACAGACCTTTTCGTAGAGGTAATAGGCAACATGCTATCCAACGCCATAAAATTCTCCTACAAAGGCGGCAAGATAACGATCTTTCAACCACCCGGAAGAAGGACCGCCATAGCAGTAAAAGATACCGGCACCGGCATACCGGAAAAAATACTGCCCAAACTTTTTCTGCACGAAGAAAAGACCACAACCACCGGCACAGCCGGGGAAAAAGGAACCGGCCTCGGCCTGCCCTTCTGCCACGAGATAATGACCGCACACGGCGGCTCGCTAACGGTGGAATCGGTTGAAGGCGTCGGAAGCACGTTTTACGCCGAACTACCGCCGATGCGGCCTAAAGTTCTTTTCGTAGACGACGACGAAACTATCCGCTACCTCTTTAAGGAATCTACACATGAATATGATCTGGAAATCATCGAGGCGGAAAACGGCGAGATGGCAAAACGGATCATTGGACGGGATATGCCCCACCTCGTTATTACCGATATAAGCATGTCCATAATGGACGGTTGGGAACTCCTTGAATCCATAAGGAGCAATCCGAAAACAGCCGAGCTTCCCGTTATAATCCTGACATCGATATCGGACATGGAATCCCGCGAAAGGGCGTTCCGGATGGGCGCAAACGATTTCCTGACAAAACCGTTGGTTATGGAAGACCTGATCCCAAGAATAAGAAGGTTTGTAGTATAATAGTCGCATAAAAACCAGAGCCTGAACCCGCCCATACCGGGTTCTTGAATTTACCGGAGCTAGAATTTTGAGTAAACTGAAAATACTTGTCGCGGAAGACGATATAAGCGTTCAGCTCCTTTACGAAAAGAACCTTCCTGAAAATAAATTCGACTTGAAAATAGTCGGCGACGGCTACGATCTATTGGAAATGTACAAATCATGGAAGCCCGATATAATACTGCTGGATATCTTGATGCCCTTAATGTCCGGCTACGCCGCCTTGAAAAAAATACGCAAACTTGAATACGAAACAGACAGTGAGACAGTCATAATAATGGCTACCTCCATGACGGATAAAGAAGACATCGTCGATTGTATCAAGGTGGGAATACAAGGTTATATTGTAAAGCCGTTCAAGGCTTCACGGATAACCGAGATGGTAATGGCCTATTATAATCAAGCGTCCAAAGGCAGTTGATCTTTCGCAACAAGAAAACATTTTATCTTTCTTCCGATTATTTGTATTATTAGAAAGATGGATAAACTGAAAATACTCGTAGCAGACGACGATAAAACCGTTCAGCTCCTTTACCAAAAAGGCCTGCCTGAAGATAAATTCGACATAAAAATAGTCGGCGACGGCAGCGAAGCATTGGAAACGTACAACTCATGGAAGCCGGATATAGTAGTGCTCGACATAATGATGCCAGTAAAATCGGGCTATAAGGCGCTTAAGGAAATACGCGAGTCCGAAGAAGGCAAGGATGAAAAGACGGTTGTAATAATGGCAACGGCCATGGCCGATAAAAACGACATTATGGACTGCCTGAAACTTGGGATTCAGGGATATATGGTAAAGCCTTTCAAACACACCGAAATCGCCGGAAAAATTATCGCCTGCTACAAAAAAGCGCGTCCCGAAAAAGCGTCCTGATCTCCGATCTGCATATTGTTGAATCACTTGAAAGTGATGTAAACTTACCAACTTATGGATTATAAAGATACGCTCAATCTGCCGCAAACGGCCTTCCCCATGAAGGCGGGCCTTAATAAGCTCGAACCCCGAATACTCGACGGCTGGAAAGACCTCTACGAAAAAATCCGCGCCGCGCGAAAAGGCGCCCCGAAATATATCCTGCACGACGGCCCCCCTTACGCCAACGGAGACATCCACATGGGGCACGCCATGAACAAGATTCTAAAAGACATGATCGTGAAAATAAAAACAATGCAGGGCTTCGACGCTCCTTACGTCCCAGGGTGGGACTGCCACGGCCTTCCCATCGAGCTGCAAGTTGACAAAAAACTCGGCAAGAAAAAACACGAAATGAGCCGCGCCGAAAAGAGAAAACTCTGCCGCGAATACGCACACGAATTCGTAAACAGGCAAAGGGATTCGTTTATCCGCCTCGGCCTTTTTGGGCAGTGGGATAAGCCGTACCTCACAATGGACTACAAATATGAGGCCGACATCGCCCGCGAACTGGGCAAACTGATGGATAAGGGCGCGCTCTACCAGGGCCTGAAACCGGTTCACTGGTGCACCTCGTGCCGGACGGCGCTGGCCGAAGCGGAGGTGGAATACGAAGACCACACCTCACCATCCGTTTTCGTTAGGTTCCCTCTTGATAAGGGAGAGGCCGAAAAACTGGGACTGCCGGAAGGCAAAACATCGGCCGTCATCTGGACAACGACGCCGTGGACGATACCCGCCAACAGGGCCGTGTGCGTTCACCCCGGCTTCGAATATTCCGCAGTGAAGGTTAACGATGAAATACTTATCGTCGCCGCCGAACTTGCCGAACGGCTCATGCCGGTTTTCGGAACCGAAGGAGAACCGGACATTATAAAAACCTTCAAAGGTTCGGAGCTAGAAGGAGTAAAAACCCTCCACGCTCTTTACGACACGATATCGCCGGTAATATGCGGCGCTCACGTAACCCTTGACGCCGGAACCGGTCTCGTCCACACCGCACCCGGCCACGGGCAGGAAGACTATATAGTCGGCCTGAAGTACGGTCTGGAGGTTTACAACCCCGTAAACGCCGACGGAAGGTTCGTGGAAGACCTCGTATTCTTCGGCGGACTTAAGGTACCGCAGGCAAACGCGGACGTAATAGAAAAACTTAAAGAACTCGGCAGGCTCATTCACGAAGAAAAACTGTCGCATTCCTACCCCCACTGCTGGCGCTGTAAAAAGCCGATAATCTTCCGCGCCACAGCGCAATGGTTCATCAGCATGGAGGCATCCGACCTTCGCAAAAACGCTCTTAAAGAAATCAAAAAAGTGGAGTGGGTGCCGTCATGGGGCATGGAGCGCATCTACGGCATGGTGGAAAACAGGCCGGACTGGTGCATAAGCCGGCAACGGAGCTGGGGCGTTCCCATAACCGTCCTTCATTGCAAAAAATGCGAAACACCCCTTATCGACAGCAAAATAGCCGAAAAAGCCGCAAAAGCGATGGAAGTGGAAGGCGTTGACGCTTGGTACAACAGGGACGTTTCGGAATTCGTGCCCGAAGGCGCAAAATGCGCCGAGTGCGGCGGCGCCGATTTCAGCAAGGAAGAAGACATACTAGACGTGTGGTTCGACTCGGCGGTAAGCCATGCCGCCGTCGTACGCCAAAACGACGGGCTTGCCTGGCCAAGCGACCTTTACCTCGAAGGGAGCGACCAGCACCGGGGCTGGTTCCAGAGTTCGCTTTTGGCAAGCGTGGGAACCATCGGCAAAGCTCCGTACAAGACCGTGCTCACACACGGCTACGCCGTAGACAAACAGGGCAAAAAAATGTCCAAATCTGTCGGCAACGTAATCAGCCCGGAAAAGGTCGTAAAACAGCAGGGCGCTGAAATCCTGCGCCTTTGGATATCTTCGGAAAACTACACGGAGGAAGTGCGCATCTCCGACGAAATACTGAAAAGGCTTACGGAAGCCTATCGGAAAATCCGCAACACCTTGCGCTTCCTTCTTGGAAACCTGAACGACTTCGACCCGCAAAAAGACCGCGTACCGCCCGAAAAAATGGACGAGATCGACAGGTATATACTCGATAGGGCCGCGCGGCTTCAGGAGAACGTCGTCGAGGCTTTCGAGAGGTACGAATACCACTTTTTCTACCACTCCGTTTACAACTTCTGCGTGGTCGATCTAAGCTCCTTCTACCTCGATATAATCAAAGACAGGCTGTACACCTTCCCGCCCGCGTCGGAAGGGAGGCGCGCCGCGCAAACTGCCCTTTACAACCTGACGCAGTTTATGGCGCGGTTAATTGCGCCGGTGCTCAGCTTCACCGCCGAGGAAGTGTGGCAGGCGATGCCGGGATACGAGCCGGGATCGTCCGTGCACACGCAGACTTTCACAAATACCAACGAGCTCCACGCCCCGGATGAGCTAATAGAAAACTGGGACTACCTTTGGAAACTCCGCAACGAAGTAACCAAGATACTGGAAGAAAAAAGACGCAACAAGGAAATAGGCCATTCGCTCGACGCGAAGGTTTTCCTTAAGGCCTCCAAAAACGATTACAAAAAGCTTTTGCCTTATAAGGAAGAACTTCCTTTCATATTCATCGTCTCCCAAGTAGAGATAAGTGAAAAAGCGGACGGCGAAATCGAAATAGCCGCCGGAAAGGCCGAAGGAAAAAAGTGCGAAAGGTGCTGGAACTACACCACCGACGTCGGGCAAAACGGCGAACATCCGTCGGCATGCGCCAGATGCACCAGACATCTTTCGGAAATTCAGTAAGCCGGATGGAATCAAGGCCCTTTTCAGTTCGGTACGGACCGCTCATTACGGGCCTTGCCGTGATATTCGCTTTAGACCAGTATACAAAGTTCCTCGTGAGGCAGAATTTCAATCTTTACGAATCGGTGCCAGTCATAAAAGGATTTTTCAACCTCACCTACATAACCAACAAGGGCGCCGCGTTCGGATTCATGTCCGGCGCAGACGGCCCGTGGATAGGGCGTTTTTTCATCCTCTTTTCGATATTCGCAATTATCCTCGTAATATACGTCTACCGTGAAGTGGAAAAGGACGACAAAGCTCTGAAAACCGCGCTGATACTTATTCTAAGCGGCGCGGTAGGCAACCTTGCCGACCGCTTTTACGCCGGAAAGGTAACGGACTTTTTGGATTTCCATATCGGCTCCTACCACTGGCCGGCATTCAACGTGGCCGATTCGTGCATAACGATAGGCGTTATACTTATAATCGCCTCTTGGATATATTCCGAAGTACTCAAAAAAAAGACAAATAAAAAAGAACAGTAACCGGATTTAATCAAATAACGTTAAGCCGATTAGGCGTTATAACGAATATTCTTTTACCTTTTTCGTCATCGTATTGCGGTTGATGCCGAGCAAAAGCGCGGCCTTTACCTTGTTATGCCCGCACTTTTCCAGCGCCTGTCTTATGAGTTCGGCCTCGATCTGTTTCATCACGCCGTCGTAAATTTTTCCGCCGCTTTTTTCGCCGCTTTTTTCGATGGAACGCGCAACCCACTCCTCCAGTCCGTCCGGCGCTTCAAGCTGCGCCGCGCTGAAATGCGACGGCAAGAGGACGCCCTCCGTCGACAGCACCATGGCCCGCTTGATGGCGTTCAGCAGTTGCCGCACGTTGCCGGGCCAGGAACGGGCGGCAAGTTCCACGCACGCTTCGTCGGAAATCTTCTTTTTTCCGCCCCCGTAACGCTTTACGAAATACAAAGCAAGAGGGGATATATCTTCTTTTCTATTCCTTAACGGCGGCACACTTATCGGTATTACATTCAGGCGGTGGTAAAGGTCTTCGCGGAACTCTTTTTTATCGACCATTTCGGAAAGGTTTCGGTTGGTGGCCGCGACGAACCTCACATCAACAGATACCGGCCTGCGGCTGCCCAAGGGATATATTTTCCCATCCTCTAGCACACGCAGGAGTTTCGCCTGCAACCTGGGCCCCAAATCGCCGATTTCGTCCAGAAAGAGGGTCCCGCCGTGGGCCATTTCCACATACCCTATGCGGTCGCTGTCCGCCCCGGTAAAGGCGCCTTTAAGGTAGCCGAAAAGCTCGCTTTCCATCAGCTCTTTCGGGATGGCCCCGCAGTTTACAACAACGAATTCGCCCTTGGCCCTGTCGGAAAACCTGTGCAGGTTGCGGGCAACGAGTTCCTTTCCGCTTCCGCTTTCGCCGGTAATCAAAACCGTAAACGAGGAAGCGGCGGCCTTGCCTATTTTTTTAAAGAGTTTCAGCATTATCTTGCTTTGGCCTATTATTTCGTACTTCCCCGCATCCCTTGCCGCGAGGCGGCCGGTTTCCTGCCCCGGTTCGGATGCGGCCGCAAGGCTGCTCTGCCGCTCTATGCGCTCCAGTATCCGCTCCACCTCGTCCAGATCGAACGGTTTGACAATATATTCAAATGCGCCTTTTTTTACGGCCTTGATCGCGTTATCCATCGTCGCTTCCGCCGTCATGACGATGCAAGCAGGCGGATTATCCTCGACGATTATCGATGAAAGGAGGTCCAGCCCGTTGCCATCAGGCAGCCTGATATCCAAAAAGGCGGCAACGTGCCGGTGGGATTTAAGGTGTTCTCTGGCTTTTTGCACCGTATCCGCTTCGTGCACCACGTAGCCAAGCCGCGTAAGCGTCTTTTTAAGCACAAGCCTGAGGGTGTCTTCGTCTTCCAGAACAAGGATGCTTTTAGCCATTTCAGTCAATAAGAAAGTGCAAGATTAAATAATCAGGGCGTCGACAGTTCTTCGCTTTGATTTCCCCTTTGCGATTCCAACTCTCCCACCGGCCCGCCATCCGGCCCTTCGGGTTCCGCAGGCTCTTCTTGGATTTTAGACTCTTCGGGCGGTTCCGGCGGCAACTGCTTATATCCCATCATCTCCTGCTCCAGCCCCGCAATATGCCGGTTCTGTTTTCTGATGGTGGTCGTCAGTTTGACATACTCCACAACGGAATAGAGCATTGTGATGAGCGCCCCAAGTACGGCCGCCGCCAATAAGGCGAAAAAGAAGGGCAACGGGCCGAACGAATATCCAAAGTAGTAATCGACGGTTACCTGCGGCTCCATGTTTTTCACCGCAAAGGTGACAAGGAAGACCAGAGCTACAAGCCCCACCAGGAACTTTACGGCTACCATTTTCCCAGACAGGAGTTAAATGGACTATTCAACGTCTTTTTTGCTTTGTTTCTTGGCGGCCGATTTTTTTGCGGATTTTTTGCCTCCGGCGGATTTCGGTTCGGCTTTTTTCTCCGCCGCGCCTTTTCCCTCGGAACTTTTTTCAGGCGCGGGTTCTTCTTTCGGCTTTTCCGCCGACGGCTTCATAGAACTCAGCGTTTCCTTTGTCTTGTCCCATGTATCGCCCAGATGCGTGGCAAGTTCTTCGCGTTCCTCTTTGGTTTTTTCCCTAAGCTCGCCCAGAAGCTTGTTGGAGGATTCCATTTCTTCTTCTATCTCGTCGAGTTCTTTTAGCTGTTCCGCCACCTTTGCATCTTCCAGGGGGGCATTTACGCCTTCCTTGATCGCCTTGAACACCAGCGAACCGAGCCTTGTAAGGGCGGAATCCTTTTTGTTATCGAAGCTGATTATCCTCAGCTTCAGCATTAGAATGTCTTTTTGCTCCTTCGACTGGCTAAAGACCAGTCCGCCAATCTTTTTAAAATCTTCCCACATAGTCTCTACCTCATGAAGAGCTTTCGCTGTTATTCACACCAGTCTGCCCCAGTGTTTTCAGGATGTCCAGCGCTTCTTTCCGGATCGATTCTATCCTCTGAAGTGTCTCTGGTTCCCCTGAATGTTCCTCGGCCATCTGTTCCAGGACGGAAACTGTACGCGCAAGCTCCGCCCGAAGCACCGAGACATCGGCAGTAATATCCGCATTGCGGGCGGCGTTCTTCGATATCTGCCCGACGGCGCCGATTATTTTCCCCACGCTATTTGCGGCGTTATTAATTTCGCCGCTTGATTGGTTGAACAGGAGTAAAGCAAAACCAAGCGCCGCAACGCCTATAATTATACCTATAACGGAAAGAACCGTCCCCCTGCCGGGCCCTTTCGGCGGCGGCGCCGTTGGGGGTTCGGTGTGATTTATTTCTTCGGTATATACCGGCCTTTCGGCAGATGTATGCAAAGCTTCCTTCTCATGAAACCCCTTTTTTTCCTTTCTTGCTGTCTGGCCGTCCTCCGGAGGCGCTTCGGAAAACCCTAATGGAACTCCTCCCTCGTTCATGGATTAATAATATCAGGAAAACATGTATTTGTTCAAGCTTCTCCACCGAGACCGCCGCGGCCGGATAAACTGCCGAAAAGAAGGCTGGCTTTTCTTGACATGCTTTCAATAATAAAGTTAAACTTCCTTCTTTAATAATAACGGGAAATAGAAATTGAAAAAATTAATAGGCGCTTTAACGGTTCTTTTAGGGGTATATGCCGTCTTGGTATCCGCCTGCTCTTCCGCTCCGTTTGAAAAGGCTTTCAAGCCCGAAATGAAAGCCGATGAATCAAACAAAATACTCATCGAATATTGCCAGGGATGTCACCTGCACAAGGATTTCGATCCGGAAAAACACGTTCCAAAAGTACAAAAGGCCTACAATAATTCCAAATTCTCGTCCGCCAGCGAATGCCGCGGATGCCACTCGTTAGAAAAAACCTTCCTCCTGGACATTAGGCGCACAACACATTGGCCCGCCAAAAAGGGAAGTTGATAGCCAGCGCTTAAAAACAAAGATCACGGAAGGATAATAGGTTCGAACAGTTCATCAGGCAGCGAATCGACCTGCTTGACGCGGGTAAACTCAAAGCGCAGGAGGCCGTTTATATCCACAGTGTGCCCCCCATCCGGCAAATATGAATATGTGAGCCTTAAAGACGGAATACCCTTTCTTTTAATTGCCGTTCTCACCAGCCGGTTTTTTTTGTCAAAAATAAATTTCTCGGTAATGTCCTCACTGACCAGCTTTATCCCATCCTTTATTAATTCGATATCCCCTCTTTCAAGGCGGGACGGTTCTATGCCCGGGTGGGTGTTTTTAATAAAGTCTTCGGGAGGAACCCTAAAAGGGCCGACTTCTATGAGTGCGTTCTTATCGAGCGGCATGGTTTTGCGTACTTTTTTATCGGGAGCGGCGTAAAAAACCGTCTTTTCGTTGGCTGTGGCCGCAAACCACGCCCTTCCGGCGGGATCAGTAAGCGCCATGCGAAATCCGAAAGGCGCCCCCACAACAACCGAAGCGTTAGATTTCACCCATCCGGTGATGGTCTTGTGGTACGCTTTGCCGGACATCCTTAATAACGGGTAATAGGGGTTGGCTTCGGCAATTTCCGCAAGATATTCCGCCCGCGGCAGCGCTTTTTCCTTGGGAACGGTAGCGCACGCGAAAAAAATAATAAGCGCGGATAATACGAGTTGGATAAGTTTGAAGCGCATACTTATATTTTACAGCCAGCGAACTCTTTTTGGAACGTTTTTTACTTTTCGACGGTGGTCTTATTAATCTTTTTTTTCAGTTCGTCGTACTTCTTCTTTACCTTGGGGTCTTCCTTTTTCGAGAGGGAATCCGAGTAAGCGTCGAGCGCATCTTCGTATTTTCCCAACGCGTAATAAATGTCCCCCAGATGTTCCAGTATTATCTTGTCGGTCTCTTTGAGCACTTCCACTGCCTTTAGGGTCATTTCAAGGGCCTGATCGTATTTACCCATCCTGTAATAGAGCCAGCCCAGGCTGTCTAGGTAATAACCGTTTTCCGGGTCCAGCTCCAGCGCCCGTTCAAGGTAAACAAGTGCTTCGTCGAGGTGGATATTCTGGTCGGCGTAAAGATAGCCTATGTAGTTAAGGGCGTCGCTGTGATCGGGCTGAATCTCTAGCGTGAGCTTCATGGCCTCTACGCTCTTTTGGTAATCTTTCAGTTTCTCGTAAGTTGCGCCCAGGTAGAACGTGTACTGTGGCTTTTTGGGTTCTATCTCTATGGCTTTCTTTATATTTTCCAGGGCATGGCGGTACTCTTCCTTTTTAACCTGTATTACGCCAAGCAGATAGTAAAGTTCGGGATCGTCTTTTTTCAGCGCTATTGCTTTTTGTATCATTCTCTCGGTTTCCGATAGCCTGCCCAGCTTTTCGTAAATGCCGCTTATATGAATGTACACTTCAACCTTGTCCGCTTTGCCGGAGGTTTTTGCAATCTTCTTCCATTCCTCAACCGATTCGTCGTACATCCCCAGCTCTTCATAAACGCGGGCAATGTAAAAAGAGATGTTTTCGTTTGTGGGGTCCTTAAGCCTTACAAGCTGGAATTTTTCAAGCGCCTCACTGAACTGCCCCTGCTGGTAGTAAAGAATGCCCATCTTCATGGCAAGGTCAATAGTGCCCGGATCGTCCTTCTCTATTTCCTTGTAGAGGTCGAGAGCGTCGCCGTAATTCTTCTCCAGCATGTAAACGCTTGCCAGCCGTTTTTTTATCGGCTCGTTGAAGGGATCGACCTCAAGGTATTTCTTGTAAGTGTCTATGGCCAACTCGTATTTCTTCTGCACTATGTACACCCACCCCAGCGTCTCGTAAGCCTTCGTGAAGGTGGGGTGTTTTTCGATTAGCATCGTAAGAAACTCTTCGGCCTTGTAGTAAAGCTTCATCGTAACGTAAACGCGGGCAAGGTAGAAAATGGCCATCTGGGACTGCGGTTTCACCTTCAAAAGCCCCAAAAGCTCCTTCTCTGCGTTTTCATATTCCTTCATCTCGATGTAGTTGATCGCCATGTACAGCCTTATCTCCTTGCGCTCAGGCTCGGCCTCGACGACCTTTTTAAAATGGTGCTGGGCGCGCTTGTAGTTCTTGGAACTAGAGTAAATGCCGCCTAGGACGGCGTGCAGGGGAATGTAATCGGGATCGAACACCAGGCCGTTAAGCCCAGCGGCTATGGCTTCTTTGAATTTGCCTTTCCTAAGGAGGATCTTGCTGATTTCGAGATAAACGGGCATGGCGTAGTAATCGTACTTCAGCGCTTCCCGATATTCTCTCAGCGCCTCGTCCAGCCTTTTTTCCCGCACCAGCAACTCTGCCTTAAGGAAATGGAAGTAGGCCTTGGAATCTATGCGGGAATCCGCCGCCCTTTCCGCTTCCTTTTTCTTCCGGGCGCCTTCCGCCCCGCCTTCAACAGAGCTTTTTTGCGTCGTCGCGCAACTTCCAAGGATGAAGGCAAAAGCCACGATCAGCGCCGCGCCCTTTTTCAGCCCTCCGCCTGTCGTCTCCTTCGGCTTGTACTGCACGGAAACGTCCTTAAGCCCGACTCCCGCGTATTCTTTCACCTTCCCCGTGATCCTGCCGCGGTGGTATTCAACGGGCTCCATAAAGGAGTTATCGAAAACGTCAACCATGAGCATCCTGTCCTTGATGAAAGCCGGCTCGCACACCCGCGAAAGCTGTTCGCCGACGATGGCCGGCCAATGTTCCCTGATCTTAAGGACGGCGCCCAGGCTTTCCAGCCTTACCGATTTCAGCGCGCGACCCAAGGCGTCTTTAAGGGGTATCATAATTGCTCCATACAAACATCTTTACTTTGGTATTAGAGCATGAAAACACCCTTCGGCTCAAGGCACAAGATCGACACGGCGTTTTAAAAAAGTTAATATCGTCATTTGTACACTGGAAACGCCTTAAAATGTAAAACATGCTCATAGGAGGAGGTCCTTATGAAATTCGCTACCGAATATCTGTGGTTCAATACGAAAAAGAAAAGGGAGTACAGGGACATTACGGACGAAGTGGAAAAAGTTCTTAAACAAAGCGGCATAAACGAAGGCATGGCGCTGGTTTCGGCCATGCACATAACCGCCGGCGTGTACGTGAACGACGCCGAACCGGGAATCATACAGGACATGGACACGTGGCTGGAGAATCTTGCGCCGTTCAAGCAAAATTACCTGCACCACAGAACCGGCGAAACCAACGGCGACGCGCACCTCAAATCGCTCCTTATCCACAACCAGGTGATAATACCGGTTACCGGCGGCAAACTTGATTTCGGACCGTGGCAGAGAATATTCTATGCGGAGTTCGACGGTCAGAGGAAGAAAAGGGTAATAATCAAGATAATGGGAGAATAGGACGCGCAACAGGGCTTCCGACACGACATGAAAAAAACTGTCCTTTACCAAAAGCACGTAGACGCCGGCGCCAAGATGGTGGAGTTCGGCGGCTGGCTGATGCCTGTACAGTATTCGGGCGTACTGCGGGAAAACGAAGCAGTAAGACGGTGTGCAGGCCTTTTCGACGTATCGCACATGGGCGAATTCCTTATAAGCGGCGAAGGCGCACTCGGATTTGTCAACAGGGTCGTTACCAACGATGTGTCCAAACTCAAAGACGCCCAAATCCTCTATACCGTGATGTGCAAAGAGGACGGCGGCATAGTGGACGACCTCCTTGTCTGCCGATTGGGCGCTAACGAATATATGCTTGTGGTAAACGCCTCCAACATTGAGAACGATTTTTTGTGGATATCTTCGCTTGTAAAAGAAGGCGAGAAGACAACACTGGAAAACGTTTCCAACGAATACGCTCTACTTGCGCTCCAAGGGCCGAAGGCGGTGGAGATATTTTCAAGGATCGCCCCGATCCCGAACTCTTTGGAGTACTACCATTTCATCACTACCTCCGCGCGCATGGCGGAAGTGACGGTCTCGCGCACCGGATACACGGGAGAGGACGGACTGGAGATATTGATGAAGAACGAAGATGCCCAAATGATGTGGGACGCCATACTTGAAGCCGGAAAGGACGACGGGCTCATTCCGGCGGGACTGGCGGCGCGCGATCTCTGCCGGATAGAGGCCGGTTATCCCCTTTACGGGCACGAGCTGGACGAGGAAACAGACCCCATATCGGCGGGCATCAAGTGGGTGGTAAAAATGGACAAGTGTGATTTTATCGGAAGATCGGCCATTGAAGTAATAA
>SDBV01000670.1_pt1 | contig 49546 bp, 36 predicted proteins | sample 2277081 | NCBI WGS metagenome assembly SDBV01 (sample SAMN10402039, study PRJNA504765) | marine sediment metagenome | isolation source: marine sediment core GS10_PC15, 223 cmbsf | place: Arctic Ocean: Southern Knipovich Ridge | collected 2010
CGCTCAACTGTACTTCCTTCCTCGTCCTGAAAGGAAATGGTCTCTGTGGCAGCCCCCAGGTCTTTATTTTGAAATATAAAGAAAAGCAGGACAGCGGAAGCCAGGAGATTTGCTGGAATGCCTATTTTCTTAAAGCGTGTCCCGCGAACAAAACCTGGCTTTCCCTGGAAGTAGGCCAGCAGAATTACAGTGGGAAGCATCGACAGTAAAGTCACAAGGCTAAACTGTCCCCAATTCGGTGATATCGGATAATGACCCACCAACCACTCCACAATTTGTATGATTCCCCAACTCGCTACTAAATAGAGTCCAATAGTACCGATTGTTGCCAACAGGGCTTTACGCTTGCTTCCGGATTTGGTTTCCAGTGAGGATGGTACAGAGGCTGAATATGTATAACCTGATCTGGTATCTTTTTCGGATATTACTTCTCGTACTCTGTATATTCTGACCGGCTCATCAACATTTTTAAGTGTTTCTTCTTTCACAAATTCAGCCTGTATGCCTTCTTTGTTCCTAATATTTTTATAAGCTGAATCCGATAACAGAATTTCTCCTGTTACAGCCAGTGCTTCAATTCTTGAGGCAATGTTTACACCATCACCAAAAATATCATTATCCTGGAAAACCACCTCTCCTTCATGAATTCCGATCTTCAGGTTAATTTCTTGTTCTTTAGCAGCTGTTTGAATAGCTCCGGCACAAAAGACAGCTTCAGAAACCGAGGTAAAACTGGCCAGCATACCGTCGCCCATTTCTTTCAGAAGCCGGCCGTTGTAGTTTTTTATCTGCGTTTGATGGATTTTCCTGTTTTTTTTAAGGATAGCCATTGTTTTTACTTCGTCCGCACCCATGAGTATGGTAAAGCCCACAATGTCAGTGAACATAATAGCTGCCAGTTGATGATTACCCGTCATTTCCAAAATAGTCATTTACGGTGAACACAGATTCGCCTTTACTACGCTGGACAGGCCCTCCTTCCCTTTCGCTTCGATGGGCAGATCCGTCCCACCAAGTAATCCCTGTCTGTCCGCCAGGCTGGCTGGTGGAATTAATGGTTGCAAGTCTGTACGCCGAAGAGGCGCATTGATGGACCAGGGCCATTTTACAAGATACAAAAATTTATACTATTTTACCGGAGAATCTATCTTTGCCATTTGCTGTTTAATCTCTGCCAACTCATCCTCCGTCAAATGCTGCCGGGCAAGGTCAAATACAATATGATCCTCCCGGTACATATGTAACCGAAGCAATTCAATCATGGCCATACTCTGTTCAATGGCAATATCCAGCACAATCAGTCTTGAATTTTGGTCCGGAAGCCGGGAGGCCAATCCAAGGAGGTTGAAAGCAAGTGCAGATAACTGGATCAGTTTTGAATGATCGTCTTCCATAATATCCACAACTGTATTTTCAGAACCATCATTACTATAAATTTCATTGGTTCTCAACCGCTCATTCAACAGGTGAAAAAGTGTTTTTTCTTCCAGGCGATTATGCGGAAGGACGGTATTGTCGATGTACCCAAAGAAATTGTTGATGCTGTCTTTAATTCCCTCCTGCTTTTGCAGGCCATTTTCCTTAAAAAAAAGGATGGCCTTTTCAAAATCCATCAATTTTTTACTGAAATCCTGGTGCTCACTCACCAACTGTTTCAAACAATCATGGTATTTATCAAAATTTTCAGGCCGGACAGATGAATCTGAAATGTCCGGGGGCTCCATGGGCGATAGTTCAGGGCCTCCCGAATCTTTTTCCACCATTCGCTTCAGCGGATCTTCCTCATTATATCTTTTTAAATCAAGCATAAATCATTCATTTTTTGAAATAAGAAATGTCAGCACTTTACTTCAGAATTTTTCCTGTCATAATAGTACCAATTCAAAAATAAACACACCACATAAAAGATGGCAAAACCGTAAAGTGCAAATTCAGGAGTACCTGCTTTAATCTGTTGGCCAAATACTTTCGGAATTACAAATGCCCCATACGCTGCAATGGCCGATGTCCAACCCAAAACAGGCCCTGCCTTTTCTTTGCTAAATATATAAGGGATACTTCTAAAAGTAGAACCATTACCAATACCGGTAGTAAGGAACAGTACCATAAATGACGCGAAAAATGGCCACCAGTATTCTAAAGGATTAGCAGCTTCCCTTGCCTGGATTACAAAATACGCAACACTTAATGTAGCAATAATCTGGAATATGGTGCTCCACGTGGTTACTCTTGAACCACTTTTAATTTTATCAGAAATAATTCCACCAACGGGTCTTATCAATGCGCCTACTGCCGGACCCAGGAACACCCATAATCTATAATTTGCTTCAGGAAAAATATCCTGACATAATTTTGGGAAAGCAGCCGAATATCCAATGAATGACCCAAAAGTCATGATATATATAATCGTCATTATCCAATTGTGTTTGTCGCGCAGGATAGAAAATTGCTTTTTAAGATTCTCCCTGATAGAAGAAGGGGTAGCATATTTCATTAGCATTACCGCAAGTACAATAACAATAGGTAACACGATCCACATATTAACCCCGACACCAACAAGCAAGTACGCACCTACAGCAGCTGCGATTAACCCAAGCAGTATCATTACTAGTGTTTTTGATACTCCTTGTGCAGTTGTTGGTAGTACAGGTGTACCTGTAATAACATTATTCATACCCAAATAGGCTGCAATAACTGATATAACCAGCAATGGGACCCATACCCAACCTGCATTCTGAATGCCGGCAAATTCAACGCCACTAACAACACTGGTTCCAACAGCAGCAAATAGAACAACAGGAACTACAGTAGGTATTAATTTTTGCATTACAGCAACTCCGAGATTACCGATGCCGGCATTCATTCCCAAAGCATAGCCTTGAATGTTTTTTGGGAAGAAATAACTGATATTGTTCATGGAAGAAGCAAAATTTCCTCCTCCAAACCCGGATAGCAGGGCCATTACTGTAAAATATCCATAGGAAGTATTGACGTCACTCAAACCATAGCCTGCTCCTACTGCCGGGATGATGAGTAATGCAGTAGTTACAAATATCACATTTCTACCTCCTCCTAAAGCGATCAGAAAAGTGTTTGGCAAGCGTAATGTAGCTCCAGCTAAGCCGGCAATTGCCGGTAGCGTGTAATACATGCTGTTAATATCTGCCAGCGCATTTTTGTATTCCTCCGTTCCTGCTGTTAATCCTTCCAGTAGTCCGAATGTAAATCCAAAATCTTTCATGTAGGTTACCAGCATACCCCACATTATCCATACGGAAAATGCCAGGAGTAATGCAGGTATGGATATCCATAAATTTTTATTGGCAATTTTTTTCCCGGTGCTATGCCAGAAGGATTCATCTTCAACGTTCCAGTTTTTTATATTTACACTCATCGGCGTGTTATTTGGTTAGACCATATTAAATCAGATTAATGATATTCCCGAATGTGTTTTGGTACCTCAGCTCGCATTTTTTTCGTGATGGCTTTTATCATCCAGAATAGGCAGATAAATGATAAGAGGAACATAAACATCCAGCAACTTGTCCAGAGTCCGGTCCCTTCCAGCAGGTAGCCGAATATTATGGGGCAAACGAAGCCTCCGAGTCCTCCCAAAACTCCTACCATACCTCCTACCACTCCCACTTCTTTTGGAAAATAATTAGGAATATGTTTATAAACAGCAGCTTTTCCGATTCCCCAAACACTACCTATTATGATTACCAACACAGCAAAAACCCATACATTCGCTTGAAAATAAATACGGGTTACCCCTTTGGCAAGCAGCTGTTTTTTTGACACCTGGTCATTTAGCTTTACCGCAGGTTCATGCCAGATCTCTTTTGCCGGCCAGATCATTACCTGATCATCCGTCTCGATGAGTTTACCTTCTTTTGAAATTAATTTATACTCCACATCGCCAACTGTTATTGACTCAGGTGTGATGGCGGTGACTGTACCGTCCCTTTTTGACATAATACCTTTACCCGGAGAATAGATATCCATTTTCGGAACAACGAGCATCAAACTGATGATGACAGACAATCCGATTACCCAATACATTACACTGCGTGCGCCCCATTTATCAGACATCCACCCGCCCAAAGCACGAATTACGCCAGATGGGAAACTGAACATGGCAGCCAGGATGCCTGCTGTAACCAGTGGCAGGTAATATACATTGACAAAATAAGGTACCAGCCATTGCGAGAAGGCCACGAAACACCCGAAAACCAGAAAATAGTAAAGGCCGAAGCGCCAGACCATTTCATTTTTTAGGGGTGCCAGCAACTCTTTGAGGGTCTTATTAGTGGCTTCAGGCTTTTTGTTCTCTGTAAACAATAAAAATACTACACCCATCAGGGCTAACCCGCCTGCATATATCTGGGGCAACATCCGCCATCCATCAACATTGGCGCCATCGTTTGTAAGCACATTAAGGAGGGTTGGAGCAAAGAGGGTGGTAAGTGCTGCCCCGGCATTTCCCGCTCCGAAAATTCCCAGTGCACGGCCCTGCCACCTGTCCGGGTACCAGACTGAGGTGAAAGCTATTCCGATTGCGAAACTCACACCGGTGAGCCCAAAACCAAAGCTGGCTACTGCAAATGAAAAAAAACTATTGGCATATGAAAGAAAAAACATTGGTATAGCACAAAAAAGAAGAAGAATCCCGTAAACATATTTACCTCCGTATTTATCGGTAAGAATACCTGCCGGCAATCTGAAAATTGCGCCGGTAAGCACGGGAATACCCAAAAGCCATCCTATTTCAATCGGGCCCCAGTCAAATATCTGGTTGTCCACAAGATAGGTTACAAGAACGCCGTTCAGCATCCATGCACCAAAACAAATTGTAAATGCAAGTGTATTGAAAAAAAGTGCTTTGTGAGCTTTCCCGCTTATTTTATCAGAATTGTTCATAAATGTATAGAGCTATAAATTAATCCCAAGTGCTAAAGCTTCTAATTATTTTTAGGTTGGTTCATGGTCCACTTTGTATTCGGATTACGTACTTTTTTACGGTCCCAGTACCAGATAACTCGCTGGTACGGCCTCCACAGATAGTCTATCGGCGCTACCAGCGCATGCATGAGTCTGGAAAAAGGAAATAATAAAATTATAAGGTATGTGCCAATAATGTGAAATTTAATCCAGATGGGCATGGCTGAAACCGCATCGATACTTGGATTTAACTTAAACACGGACCATAAATATGGAGTAAGTGTAGATGCAAACCATGAAGAACCCCAGCGGTAGTCATAGGCAATCCATAATCCCAACAGCACCTGGGAAAGGATCAGTACCTCAACAATTACATCCATTTTGGTAGTGAATGCCCTGATCCTGGGATGTGACCATCTTCGGATGAGCAGGTTAACCATACCGGCCAGCATGCTTAGGCCAAAAATGAATGCCGTGACTTCGAGAATCAGTAATCTGACAGGGTGGCTATTCCAGGCAATAACAGCATCAGGGATTAAGAATGCCGCAAGGTGACCGAAAAATAAGAAAAGTAATCCCCAGTGGAAAGGAACAGATCCCCAGAACAAGTGCTTCCCCTCTAGAAATTGCGAAGAAATAGAGGATATCTTGTACTTGGATACCTGGTAGTTATGAATTGTTCCTATCAGAAAAATTAACAATGCAATGTATGGCAATGCAATAAAGAAAAAGTTATTCAATAGATCCATAATTAATTGTGTTTTACTTTTCTAGTTCCATTTCCTGATCCAGGGCGCCCAAAAATCCGGATGCCTTGCTTGATTGATCAACCACCTGTAGCTCAAAGTCATTTGAAATAAAATACATGACAGTTTTAACAGGAAGGTGATATATGAGTGCATAATTTGCAGGCTGCTCAATCAGCGTTTTGTGGTGCTTTATATAAACCTTATTTTTTGCCTGTAGTTTTTCAGGCCTGAAATCATCAAGTATTTTCAGCAACGCGGGTGCTACCACCAGATTTACCAGTTCATTTCTCATCTCGAAGTCTTTCAATTTTGGAAGGAGACGTAAAACATTTGGCAAATGATCCGGAAGTTCATTTCCGCAGTCATTTTTAACTTCATTATGTTCCCTGTTAAGGTTTACTAATAATTCCGCCCGCTTATAATCATCTCCGAATAATAAATACCCGAGATCAAGGGTGGTTACCGCCTGTACTTCAAATGACCGGGTGAACAGTTCCTCCAGCGTATGAAGGGTAGCCTTCCCGACAAAATCTGCAAACGGTGCAAGAATTTCAGATGCCCCTTTGAAATTCATCTGCAGTGAGGTCTGAACCAGTTTAACCTCGTTTTGATAATTGACCCCTGGATAAACAAAAAGATCGGCAAGTAAATGATAAGGCCCTGATAATTTGTTTTCTTTAGTTTTCATATTGTTAATTTTAAGCTGATCGGGTTGGTGATTCTTTAAAACCGAATCCTACCGAACCTTTTGTATCGCCGGTGAATTCCACCATTTCCATCGCCTGCTCACGGTGAGCAGCGGGTATTACGAACCGGTCGTCGAATTTTGCCAGTGAGGTCAGGTAGTAAATTTCATTAACCATTTCCGGTGTCAGACCTACATCCTGCAAAGCCAGGTTAGCCTTTTTTTCATCAATATCACCAACGGTGATATGTCGCCGATAAATCCGGACGGCCATTAACTTTTTAAGTATCTGTTTTACCTTTTCTTCATCTCCGGCACTGAATAAACTGGCCATGTATTTAAGCGGAAAGCGGGCTTGTTCGATTGTGCCCCAGAGATCTTTTGTACTGGTATCGTACAGCCATTCGTCATCCCATATTTTAGTTATCGGATCTGCATTTTCAGCAAGATTTTCCTTCTTTGCTTCTTTAAGCGATGCCATTACGGGCAGCAATGGTGGAACATAAAACAACATGGGCAGCGTCCTGAATTCCGGATGCAGCGGTAATGCCATCCCCCATTCTTTCACAAACTTGTAAGTTGGAGATATTTGTGCAGCTTTTATGGTTGAATCGGCAACACCGTTTGTCTTGGCGGATGCAATTACCTGCGGGTCAAATGGATCAAGGATAATATTTAACTGGCGATCTACCAGGTTTTCATTGTCCTCCGCAGCGGCGTCCGCAATTTGGTCTGCATCATAAAGTACAACCCCAAGGTAACGGATCCTTCCCACACACGAATGCATACAGGCAGGCGCCTGGCCGGATTCCAGTCTCGGATAGCAAAGAATGCATTTTTCGGATTTACCCGTATGCCAGTTGTAATACGACTTTTTATAAGGGCAGGAAGTAACACACATTCTCCATGCACGGCAAACTTTTTGATTTATTAGTACGATACCATCCTCACCTCTCTTATAAATAGCACCTGACGGGCACGAGGCAACACATGCCGGATTAAGACAATGATTGCAAATACGGGGCAGATAAAAAAAGGCCATTCGTTCGAGTTGAAACATAGCCTCTCTTTCCGCAGGCGAAAGTTTGTCTAGATTTGGATCTTTACGAGCGTAATCAGGTGAGCCACTGAGGTCATCATCCCAGTTTGGGCCCATTTTAATGTCGATGGGTTTACCGGTAATAAGCGAAACCGGTCGTGCCGTAGGCTGATCATCGGATGCAGGCGACTCGATCAGGTCAAGGTACTTGTAGGTGAATGGTTCATAATAGTCATCAATAATAGGCAAGTTGGGATTGTGAAAAATATTCATCAACCCACCAAGTTTAGTAGCACTTTTTAACCGTATTTTTCCATTGTTTTCTTTTATCCAGCCTCCTTTGTAAATATCCTGGTTCTCCCATTTGCCAGGATAACCGGTTCCTGGCTTGGTCTCTACGTTATTCCACCACTGATATTCAGCTCCTTTTCTATCCGTCCATATATTCTTGCACGCAATAGAACATGTATGACAGCCTATGCATTTATCCAGGTGAAAAACCATTGACATTTGTGCTCGTACATCCATTATTCTTATTATTTTGTTTTACTTATCATTCTTACTCTAAAAAACTACTTTATCCATTTTCTTTATGATAACATGGGTATCACGGTTAGGTGCAATCGGACCCCAATAGTTAAAATGGTAACTAAACTGGCCGTATCCTCCAGCCAGGTAATTGGGCTTAAGGTGTATCCGCGTAAAACTGTTGTGACCACCTGCTCGCTTATTACCTCTGACCTGTGATTTTGGTATTCCTACCGTTCTTTCCGGCACATGATAAACAATACAGACTCCTTTCGGAATACGAGCACTTACTACCGCGCGAGTACAATAAACACCATGGTCATTATATACTTCTACCCAATCATTATCTTTGATACCCATCGTTTTGGCATCAGCTTCACTCATCCAGCAAGGCTCGCAACCTCGCGATAATGTTAACATTCGGAGATTTTCCATATAGGTAGAATGAATGTGCCATTTACCATGAGGAGTAAGACAATTCAATACCAGCGCCTCTTCGTTTTCCAGGGTATTCTTCAAATCCCCATAGACTTCCGGTTTGGGCGAAGGTTTGTAAGTGGGCAAATTCTCACCATAAGCAATATATAACTCATGGTCAAGATAGAAATGCTGGCGGCCTGTGAGTGTTCTCCAGGGAACCAGTCGTTCCACATTATACGTATAGGCCGAGTATGCCCTTCCCTTATGCATCAGACCACTCCATAATGGTGAAGAATTATATCTTCGGGGTTGTGCCTGTAAATCCGCATAATTGATTTTAACCTGCTCATATCCTTCACCCAGGTCGGACAATACAAGTCCTGTCTTTTTCTCAGCATTTTGATATGCCCTTACGGTAAGTTTACCATTCGTTAATGATGATAAATGCAGTACGGCATTGGCAGCTGAAATATCCTCTTTAAGGGATGGCAATATTTTTCCATCGTATTCTTCAACAGGAAAATGATTGGATGTAATCATTTCATCGTATTCTTCCTCGCACATGTAATGATTGCCATGCGCACCCAGTCCGTTTTCCCTGATGCCCGTTCCCAGTGTAATGAACTTATCGTATAACCGGGTGTAATCCCGGTCAACTACATCAATTTTATGCATGGTTTTGCCCGGAATGGCCTCACATTCACCCTTATACCAGTCTTTTATGTGCCGTTGACTAATTTCTCCGGGAGAATCATGGGCAATGGGGGAACATACGATATCTTTTTGTGGATCAGCCAGATGTTGCTTCGCCAGTTCGCTGGTCGCTTTGGCAATATTCTTAAATATTTCCCAGTCAGTTTTAGACTCCCATACCGGAGCGATTGCCTGTGATAACGGATGGATAAATGAATGCATGTCCGTGCTGTTCAGATCTGCTTTTTCATACCATGACGCAGCAGGAAGAACGATATCGGAATATAACGCCGATGAGTCCATCCGGAAATTGAGGTCCACGATCAGGTCCATTTTACCCTCGGGGGCAACATCCCGCCAGTTGACCTCTTTAGTATGGTCTTCTGAATCGGTGGCAATCAAATTTGAATGTGTACCCAGGTAATGTTTCAAGGCATATTCGTGTCCTTTCATGCTTCCCATAATAGCATTACCCCTCCATATGTACCATACCCTCGGATGGTTTTCCGGCGCTTCCGGATCACTTATCGAGTATTCCAGCTTTTTAGATTTAAGTTTATCCAGTACATATTTTTTGATTTTTTCATCGTTGTCAGCCCCGCTCTTTACGGCTTCCTTGCTCAGTTCAAGTGTATTCTCTTTGAATTGAGGATAAAAAGGCATCCAGCCCATTCGTACCGATTGAAAGATCGTGTCGGCGGTATGCTGTTTGGTCCAGTCATTTTCAGGTACCGTATTGTATTTTGAAAACTGACCGTCATACCGGTATTGACAGGTGTTTATATAGTGCCAAATTGGCGCCTGCTGCAACCGAACTGAATTCTGCCAGTCTTTACCAAAGGCTATGGATCCCCATGAGTCCATCGGAGCCAGTTTTTCCTGTCCAACATAATGATTCATTCCCCCGCCGTTTTTACCAACACATCCGGTGAGCATCAACGCCATTATTCCGGCCCTGTACATAAGGTTTGCATGGTACCAGTGGTTTATTCCGGCACCAATAATGATCATACATTTTCCGCCCGTTATATCAGCCGTATTCGCCCATTCACGGGCAAACTGGATCACGGTTTTGGAGTCAATTCCTGTGAATATTTCCTGCCAGGCTGGAGTATAAGCAGCTTTTTTATCGGTATAATCTTTTGGGTAATCACCTTGCAGGCCCCGGCTGATACCATATTGACTCATGATAAGGTCAAAAACCGTTGTTACAGGGATACGACCTTCGATTGTTTCAATATATTTTACGGGTACTCCTCTGGAAGTCTTATTGGCAAGGCCAAACTCAGTAAATTCTACATTCAGAACCTCATCTTTTGTATCCAGAAGCGACAGTACAGGATTATATTCCTCATTATCCGTTGAATTCTCAAACTTCATGTTCCAGTTTCCACCCTCTTTGTCCCACCTGTGACCTGAACTTCCTTTTGGTACAATCAGATCGCCGGATTTTTCATCAATATTTAGAAACTTCCAATCACCGTTTTCTATATCTTTATTGGTGGAGATTTCATTGGCCCTGACCAACTGGCCGGGAACAAAATTATCTCCGTTCTGCTCGAGTTTGACAAGGTAGGGTGAGTCTGTATATTGCTTGATATATTCGGTGAAATTCTCCGTTTGTTTATCCACATAGAATTCTTTAAGAATTATATGCGTTACTGCCATCCAGAAAGCGCCATCGCTGCCGGCGTGAAGTGGCACCCATTGGTCGGCATATTTGCATATCTGGCTAAAGTCAGGTGCAAAAACAACTGCCTTTGTACCATTATGCCGGGATTCGGCAAAAAAATGACAATCAGGTGTACGTGTCATATTAAGACAGGCCCCCATGTCAGCAATCATTTTTGAGTTGTACCAATCCGCACTTTCGCACACGTCTGTTTGCTCTCCCCATATTTCCGGGAAGGCAGTTGGCAGATCGCAATACCAATCGTAAAAACTAAGATTAACTCCACCGAAAAGCTGCAAAAACCTGCCACCTGCAGCATAACTCAGCATTGACATGGCCGGTATTGGCGAAAAACCCACCACCCTGTCGGGACCGTACTTTTTGGCGGTATAAATATTCGATGCAGCAATTAACTCCAGAACTTCATCCCAGTGAATTCTTTTGAACCCGCCCTTTCCACGTGCTTTTTGGTATGCTTTGCGCTTTTTGTCATTGTTTTGCAGATTTTCCCATGCAGTTACCGGATCTCCTGTCTTTTCCTTTTCTTCCCTGAACGCATTGATAAGTGAACTTCTTATGAGTGGATACTTTATTCGTAACGGGCTATAGAGGTACCATGAAAACGAAATCCCCCGCTGACAACCCCGGGGTTCGTAGGGAGGTAAATCGCCTTCCAGAAGTGGATAGTCGAGCTGTTGTGTTTCCCATACAACAATACCGTCCTTTACATGTATTTGCCAGGAGCACCCTCCCGTACAATTGACACCGTGCGTACTGCGAACAACACGGTCATGTTGAAACCGGTTACGGTAAAATTCTTCCCATTTTCTGGTTTGTGGTGATATAATATCTTCTATCCAACTCATAATTTCAATTGATTAATAATAAGATTCAGATTTTAACTGTCGGTCAAATATTTTCTGGTTTACAGAAGCAGATTTCCTTTTGCGCCATATAGCAGTGAATACAACCAGCAAAACAATAAACCCAACAATACCCGTGTATAGAAACATGGCTTTATAATCGCGTTGATGCTGGTAATATTGCTCGTGATCTGCAAACTTTAAAAAAGCAGTTAGCAGAAAGGCTTCATCACTACTGATGGGATGGGTTCCATAAGCTTTACGCATGACGGGGAAAGGTGGATTGGATACCATTGCCTTTATCCCGTTTTCGTTAAGTCTTGTAAATGCTTCTGTCAGATCTTTTCCCAGAAGTCCGCCACCAATCAGTTTGTCATTTAACACATTGTGGCAGGACAGGCAAGCGGGACCCCTGTTTTCCAGTCTGGTTTCACCGCTAAAGAGTAGCCGTCCGTTCAGGATATCTTCATCAGTGGCTTCATCAATAGGTTTACCAATAATTTCCGGTTCTACAGAGGAATCGACAGCGCCTGCTATGCCTGTTTCAAGTTCAGGAACATATTCAGGGCTTTCTGATTCTATATATGCCAGTATTGCTCCGATATCCTGATCGGTAAAAGTAGGTTGATCGGGCATCATAATTTTGTTGAATTTTTCAAAAAGTCCTACCGCCGTTTCATCTCCACTGTTGATCATTGCAGTGGATGACCGGATAAAACTGAAAATCCAGTCCCTGTCCCTTCTCATTTGAACATTTGCAAGATCCGGGCCCAGCAATACACCTTCTCCTATTTTGTGACAAATCGAACAATTTACTTTATATAACTCGGAGCCATCCTGACCGAATGCAGGAATTGCAAGCCATACAAAAAAGACTACTGTTATGCACTTGATTAATAATTTTGTTGCTTTTGGTTTTTTCATCATTAGATCATTAATTATGGATAAAAAGACCTATTTATCTTTTATTTAAAAACAAGATTATAATAATAATTTTTAATAAAATATGATAAAAGTCATTTTTTTGAAATTTGATTGATTTTTCCTATTTCAGAAAGAGATTAAATCGGAATTAAAACGATAGCCATTATATCCAAATATTTAAAGAAATATACTGAAAAGGAGTATTTTAAGCATATTGATACTATTAGAATAAAAAATTCCAAATTCAGAGCTAATGTAGTTAGGGAATAATCTTACCACGTCAGATTCTTCCCATCACTAATCAAATTCGGTTAATATCATTTGATTTGCCGGTTTGAGGAGTTGCAACTTTTCAAAATAGAACTACTTCAATATTTGTACAAATTGGTCCAACTCACCCGGTACTTCCGGAATATTTGATGTAGTGCAGATGTTGCCATCTTTGGGTATCCTGATATTCCATAACTTTATTGTACAAAATAAGCCATAACGATGAAAAAATTTAAACAACAATATCTATTTGCCGTATCTCTTTCGGCACTAATCCTTTTTGTCTGTTCCGGCACTGTTTCTGATCCGGAAGAGATCCAGGAAGGCAACGGAAAAGTCAGGTTTGAGAAAATTACCTCAGGAATTCAAAACCCATGGGGCATGGCATTTTTACCAAACGGAGATATTCTTGTCACAGAAAAGGCAGGAGAACTGCGAATTATCCGTGATGGAATACTTCTGGATGAAAAAGTTCAGGGAGTACCGAAAGTTTACCTGAGCGGACAGGGAGGATTTCTTGACCTCGAATTGCATCCGCAATACAAAGATAATGGCTGGGTGTATTTTACCTACTCCAGTGCCGACGGGAAAGGAAGTGGTGGAAACACTGCATTAATGCGTGCCAAATTGAATGGGAATACATTGGTGAACAAAGAAGTATTATATAAAGCATCCCCGAATACCAGCGCTGGCGCCCATTTTGGAAGCCGCATCGCCTTTGACCGGGAAGGGTATCTCTATTTTTCAATTGGAGATCGACACAACCGCAACAGAAACCCCCAGGATATTACACGTGACGGAGGGAAAATTTACAGACTTCATGACGATGGTCGTGTTCCGGTTGATAATCCATTTGTTAACACACCGGAAGCAAAGCCTGCAATCTATTCTTATGGCCATCGAAATCCACAGGGGTTGGCAATGGATCCCGCAAGCGGAAAAATCTGGTCGCACGAACACGGACCCAAGGGAGGTGATGAAGTGAACATCATCCAGGCGGGGAAAAATTACGGGTGGCCAGTTATCAGCTATGGTATCAACTACAATGGAAGTAAATTTGCAGAAGCTAAGTCCAAACCAGGTATGGAACAACCTGTTATTTTCTGGGTCCCCTCCATTGCGCCCTGTGGGATGACCTTTGTTACAGGCAATAAATACCCGGGTTGGGAGGGTGATTTACTGATAGGTTCGTTAAAATTTAATTACATCGTACACTGCAAAATTGAAGGGGATAAAATCGTATTACAGGAAAAAATTGCCAGCGGAATAGGACGCGTCCGAAATGTTGAACAAAGCCCTGATGGAGATATTTACGTAGGTGTGGAAGGAAAGGGAATCTACCGATTAATAATGGATTGAGTTGGAGCAGGTATCAGTAAACAGGGATCAGGGATCAGGGAAGTAACTTCCGCGCCAGTTTTGTTGAGCAGGGAACAGGGAGGGCTTCGAGCTAAGGGCTCTGAGCAGTTTCTGACTTAAAACTGACCTAACATGCCTTGTGCTCAAAGCTCGTGACTCGAAGCTGAACCAAGCTTCCTGTAATCTTTAAATTACCAGCATTTCTAACTGCACCTGGTTTCCGGAAACCTACTTCTTAGCTCACCACCCTATTCCATAGTCTTCACCATGGTTGCTCGATCCACCCCAGAAACTTCCATGTTCCCAGTCAAAATACACTGCATTGATAGGGCCGGAGGTACGTTCACGAACCACTAATCTATACCCCATCTTTCGCAGTTCGTTCCTGATATAGGTGGGTGTATCTTCATTAACCAGCAATCTCCCGGGGCTATTTTCATGCTGACCGAACGATCCTCGCAGCTGAAAACTATTGATATTTGGCGCTTCCACGGCCTCCTGTACATTCATATCGAATTCCACCATATTGAGAAAAAATTGCAAAAGATTCTGATCCTGGGAGTCGCCACCCTGGACTGCCATTGATAGAAATGGTTTTCCATCTTTTAGTGCAATCGCCGGCGTTAATGTTGCACGCGGCCTTTTTCCCGGTTCAATCACATTGTAGGGATTCTCCTCGGGGTTGAGTACAAAACTTTGCGCCCGCTGACTCAATCCTATACCCGTAGTTCCGGCTATAACCGCCGGTACCCATCCCCCACTGGGGGTTATTGATACGACCCATCCTTCTTCATCTACCGCCTGGATGGAAGTTGTACCGTTGTACATTTTGGAATCAGGAAATAATTCCGAGCCGAAATTTTCATCCAGGCTCCCTACTTTTTTCCCTTCATCGTCAAGATTCCAATTGTCAAGGTACTTCTGAAAGGGGTTTATCTCACCCTGGAATGGGTAAGGATCCCCCGGTTTTATGTTCGGATCATTCTTCTCATGGTTGATTTCAGCCAATCGTGATATCGCATATTCTTTTGAAAGCAGTCCTTTCATAGGTTCCTTGGGTTCGAAGTAAGGATCGCCGTAGTAGAAGTCGCGATCAGCAAAAGCCATACTCATCACCTGGTATAGATTGTGAATATAATCCACCGAATTGTATCCCATTGACTTCATGTCTAATTCTTCAAGCATATTCAGCGCCTGCAACATCACTGGACTCTGCACCCAGGAAGTCAATTTATATACTTCTATACCTTTGTAATTTACCATTTCGGGTTCCTCTATATAGACCTTCCAGTTTGCCATGTCTTTCATGGTGATCAAACCACCCTGCTCCTGTACGCTTCTAACAAATTCTTGCGCAATATCACCTTTATAAAACCGGTTATATGCAACATAGATTGCCTCTTTACGGGACTTCTCATTTTTAAGGGCTTGCTGTTCAGCCTCTACAAGTTTGCTGAGGGTACTCAGCAAATAATGCTGAACGAATATTTCACCTGCATAAGGAGCTTCGCGGCCTTCACTTCCGAGGTTGGTAAGAAATACTTTTTTTGAATAGGGCCATTCTTTTATTCTCTCTTTTTCTGCTTCAATCCTTGAAGCCGTTTGTTCTTCGATCGGATAACCTGCTGCCATTTGCATGGCAGGTTTCAATACTTGCTCCAGGCTCATAGTTCCGTATTCAGCCAACATAGTCATCAACCCTCCCGGGGTACCAGGTGTAACGGCAGCGAGAGGGCCGAATTCCGGAGGAAATTTAAATCCTTTTTCTTTATAAAACTCTGCTGTGGCCCCGGTTGGTGCAACACCCAAGGCATTGATCCCAATCACCTTTTTGGTATTTGGATTGTAAATAAGCGCCTGGGTCTCACCACCCCAGCTCAATACATCCCACATGGTTGATGTAGCTGCCAGCATTGCACATGCAGCATCCACCGCATTACCACCTTGATTAAATATCATCGCTCCTGCAGTTGCGCCCAGTGGTTTACCAGTGATTGCCAGCCAATGTCTTGCATGTAAAACCGGCTTTTGTGTTGGCTGCGCCTGTAAAATTGCAACTGAAAGAATGCCAAGAAAGGTAAAGAAAGATCGTAAAGTCATAACAATGGAGATTTTGGTTGATTTGAAGATAGCTTATTTTATAGAAAGCCGCAAGAAGCATTTGAAGAGGTGCAGTCCAAGGTGACGAAAGGAATTAAAAAATAATTTTTAGCATCGAAACAATTTCCAATTCAATATGATGAATATCATTGGAATGTACACTTAGGTATTTTAATTTGGTTACTATAAAAAATCGCAGAAAAGAAAACATCTGCTTCAAATCAGGTAATCAAAAATATATTAAAATATGAAAAAGCAATTGATTTTTGGAATCATCATATCGGTAATTTTCAGCTGTACTGAACAAAAGAATGAAGTGGGCGCTGATGCAACATCTGATGCCTTCCCGGGCCTTCAGGAGAAAGCAGTTGGACTTTTTGGCGAGCTGCCAAATGTTGCAGAAAACCCTGAAAATGTATTAACAGAGGATAAAGTAAAATTAGGAAAGAAACTTTATTTCGAAGTTCGTCTTTCAAAAGATAATACGCAAAGTTGCAACACGTGTCACAACCTGGATACTTATGGTGTTGATAATAATGCATTTTCTGAAGGGAATGATGGAGACCTGGGAGGCAGGAACTCTCCCACAACTTTGAATGCTGCATTGCACATGTCACAATTTTGGGATGGACGGGAACCCGATGTGGAAGCACAGGCCGGAGGGCCCATTTTAAATCCTGTTGAAATGGCCATGCCCGACGAGGCATCGGTAATCAAAAGACTTTCGGAGATTCCGGCGTATGTTGAAATGTTTGCTGAGGCCTTTCCGGAAGACACCGATCCTATCAGCTATAACAATTTAAAAAAAGCGATTGGTGCATTTGAAAGAAAACTAATAACACCTTCAAAATTTGATAAATATCTCGCTGGTGACAACTCAATACTCAGTCATCAGGAAAAGGAAGGATTACAGGCTTTTATAGCAACCGGTTGTATCACTTGCCATGCCGGAAATTTGTTAGGTGGTGCGATGTATCAAAAATTTGGATTGATGGGAAACTACTGGGAACATACAAAAAGCGAACAAATAGATAACGGAAGATTTGATATAACAAACAATGAGTACGACAGATACATGTTCAAGGTTCCTTCATTGAGAAATATTGAAAAAACGTATCCTTATTTCCATGATGGAAGTGTGAAAGATCTGAGAAAAAGTATTGAAATCATGGCAGTAATCCAGCTGAACAAAGAGTTAACGGATAAAGAACTGGATGACATAACAGTATTTTTAAAAGCTTTAACAGGAGAAGTACCACCGGATATGAAAATGTAATACTGAAATACCCTTGACCCACGCCGGTCAGGTTAACTCGGGTAAAGAGATACTTATTTTCGTTCCAACATCAATGGTGGAAGTAATTTTAATCTGCCCTTTCAATAATTTTACTGTTTCATTCACAATATACAAGCCAAGCCCGGAGCCCTGCGAACCTTCCGTAGCCCTGTAGAACATATCATAAATTTTGTCAAGATGATTTTCGGCTATGCCGATACCATTATCTTCAATCGAAACAATCAATATTCTATTCTCAATTTTTGCCTTAACAATCACAAATTGTTCTTTTTTTCCCGGATCTCTATACTTAATGGCATTGGAGATCAGGTTGCTTAAAATTACTTCCAGCCGCCATTCGTCAGAATGAAAAGGTCGTTTGCATTGGATATCTTCAGAAAATTTAATAGATTTTTCCTTGACTGAAAATTCCAAACTTAAAATAGTCTTTTCCAACAAGGCAGCTACATCTATTGGCTTTGACTTAATTTCTGTTCTCGAATTGCGTGAATAATTTAAAATATCACCCGTGAAATTTTCAAGACGTTGTACACTTGACTCAACCAGATCAATGTATTTGTTCAACCCGTCCGGATCCACACGCATCAGGTTTACAATACCCTGAATTGAAGTTAAAGGTGATCTGATATCATGAGAAACGGAATAAACGAAACGATCGAGTTCGGAATTGGTTTTCTCAAGCGTTTTGGTCCTTAATGAGACAGCTCTTTTAAGTTGTCTGTTATATACAATCATAAAAATGAATAGTAATACTGCTACCGCAATCACAATTCCCAATATTCGAAGAAGCAATTTTGTTTCCGCCTCCAAAGCTTTTGAAGTTGAATATATAAATCCATCGAGGTTAGGTTTGTCAAGGATTACTCCTAGTGACATCATTGTTTTCGTGATTTCTTCCCATTTGCTCTTTTGCATATCACCAACGTCGTAAAAAGAAGGAAGGATAAGGGAATGAATAGTACGTTGTGCTTCAAATTGAAGCTCCTGACGTGTGAGTCCTGAATTATAATCCTCTATGATGAGATCTACTATTTCATCCGGATTCGCCACTGCATATTCCCAACCTTTAATCGTTGCTTCCCGTATCTTTCGGACACGCTCGGGATTATTTTTTACTTCATCCCTGCTTGTAAACAGGCATTCTCCGTAATAATTAATTCCATATTCAATGGGTCTGAAAATATTGAACCTGAGGGTATCTTTTCCCGGCATTTTATACCAATCCGTTACATAATAGGATACCCCGTCATATTTTCCACTTATCAGTTCATTAAAATCTGCAGTATAACCATGTATCCTTACCAAAGAAAGATCCACGCCTGCACTCACAAGCATTGATTTCAATTCTGCTCCTCCAACAATATCCTTCCCTTCAAGGTCCTTGAGTGTATTGATATCTTTTGATTTTAATGTGAGTAGTGCCATCGGCGATTGCTGAAAGATCGCAGCCAATACGGTTATATCTTCAAAACGGGGATCGGTAATGAGTATTCCTCCCTGTCCCACACCATAAAAGGCGGGAGAAGCCACAACACTGTCAACAACATTCGGATTCCAACCTTTTACCAATTTGACATTATAACCTGCATCCCGGTAATATCCTTTTTCAACGGCAGCATAGTAACCTGCAAACTGAAACTGATCTGTCCAGTTCAGGTATAATGTAACCTGCTCATCAGCTTCATCATCATTTTGAGCCGTTACCCAATCATAACCAGTAAATACCAGTAATAATAGTACTCCTAAACCAAAATAAAATCTCATGTGCGACTACTTACTATAAGCTAAACACCATACTTAATCAGGATTCAGTAAATATGTAATATTTTTAATAACCATGCAATGGGATTGATAGTTTACTAAAATAAAAAAAAATTTACCGTGACCCTTTGTATATATTTTATTACAACATCCGGTAATTAACCATATATTCGTTGGCTAAAAATATTTTTTATGAAAAGACGGGATGCCATTCAGAGTATTACATTACTTTCATCATCGATTTTTTTATTTCAATCATGTGACTTTGAAAGCTTTGTGGTATACGAAAATATTCCACTGGAAAGAAACCAGCGTATTTTATTAAATCAATTCCTTGCTTCACTACTTCCAAATAAAGAAGGAGTGAAAATTATAACCCCTGAATCCACCCCCGATTATTTGCTCACAATTATTAATGATTGTTTTAGCCGGGAAGACATTACAAAATACATTACCGGATTTGCAGAATTTCAAACGTACCTGGAAAACAACTTTAAAAAATCATTCAAAGATCTCGAAGATGACCAAAAGCTGGAATTGCTACAGTATTGCTCAGAATCGGAAAACCGTTTGGATGAGCTTCAATTTTTTTATAAAACTTCAAAAAGCCTGGCTGTCCAACACTTTACAACTTCAGAATACTATATGGTAAACTTCCTGGACTTTGAATTCATACCCGGCCGATATCTAGGTTGCGTTTCCGTTTAACCATTTACACTACAAAAAATATGTCTGGAAATAATCAACAAGATTTTGATGCAATTGTCATCGGTGCAGGAATGACGGGGGGCTGGGCTGCAAAAGAGTTTTGTGATAATGGATTGAAAACATTGATGTTGGAAAGAGGACGTGATGTAAAACATATTGAGGATTACCCTACAACCAACATGAAACCCTGGGAGTTTAAGCACCGCGGAAGAATGCCCTACAAAGATCAGGAGGAGAACCCGGTAATTAACAGATGCTACGCTTACCGGGAAGATGCGGCTCATTTTTTTGTAAAGGACACCGAACACCCTTATATCGAAGAAAAACCGTTCGACTGGATCAGGGGATACCAGGTGGGTGGAAAGTCAATCATGTGGGCCCGACAGACGCAACGGTGGAGCAACTACGATTTTGAGGGACCGGCCAGGGACGGTTTTGCGGTGGACTGGCCCATACGATATGAAGACCTTGAGGATTGGTATTCCTATGTTGAAAAATTTGTAGGTATTTCCGGTAATAAGGATGAACTGGATACGCTTCCTGACGGGGATTTTTTACGTGCCTGGGATTTGAATTGTGTTGAAAAACATTTTCAACAATCGGTTGGTGAACATTATGAGGACAGACATGTTATCTATGCAAGATGTGCCCATCTTACAGAATCACGGGATATTTTTACAAAACAAGGTCGCAGTTTGTGTATGAGCCGGAATATCTGTCAGCGGGGTTGTCCTTTTGGAGGTTATTTTAATGCCAATTCTACCCTGATACCCTGGGCAACCAAAACAGGGAATCTGACACTTAAACCTTTTTCGGTTGTGCAATCGATCATTTACGATGAAAGAAATAACAAAGCATCGGGAGTAAGGGTCATTGATGCCACTACCGGAGAAATAACCACCTACACTGCCAAAGTAATTTTTGTTAATGCGGCAACGCTGAATACCAATGCCATTTTACTCAATTCAAAATCAAATCGGTTTCCGGAAGGCCTTGGCAATGACAATGGATTGCTTGGGAAATATGTAGGATTTCACAATTACAGGGCAAAAATATTTGCTGTCCATGAAGGTCACAAGGATTTAAAAGAAGAAGGGGTTCGGCCAACCAGCTCGTATATACCACGCTTCAGAAACGTCTATAAACAGGAGACAGATTTTCTACGAGGCTATGCCGCTACGTTTTTTACTTCACATCCGTGGAAAATCGAAAGGAACGGATTTGGCACTCAATTGACTGATAATTTATTATCATCAAATGGGTATGGTCCCTGGAGGGTGGGTGCAGGAATGATGGGGGAAACCATTCCGAAAGAAACTAATTTTGTATCTCTTGATCCAACCCTAACCGATGCCTGGGGAATACCTAAACTGATTGTCTCTGTCGATTATGATGAAAATGATGAAAAAATGATCAGGGACTTTTTTGAGCAATTTACCGAAATGTACGAAAAGGCCGGGTTTAGGGATATTCGTACTATTGATTCACATCAGGCCCCTGGATTGGATATCCACGAAATGGGTGGAGTACGGATGGGTAAAGACCCCGAATCTTCCCTCCTCAACAAATGGAACCAACTTCATGAATGTAAAAATGTTTTCGTGACGGACGGAGCCTGCATGACGTCCATGTCAACACAGAATCCATCACTTACTTTTATGGCACTTACCGCCAGGGCCGCACACTTTGCTATGGATCAAATGAAAAACGGAGAATTGTAGCTGCATTACTGGATTCACCATTCTCCCAGCTAACAGATTACGGCTTCGTCAGGATAACCACGGGGCGTGAAGAGGCCCATCATAGCTATTCCCGTCCGTGTCATTCCGGACAGCATCGTGGGCTGGAGGTGTGGGTAGTCCGGAATTTGTAATAGTACAGTCAAGCATTCGCACACCAACAGATCCTGACTATCGTCAGGATGACCGGGAAATAGAACCATCGGAGTGGCAAACATGAATTGCATATTGTCAAGAATTTTCAAAAATCACTTTGGTGAAATAATTTGCGAATAATCCCTGTGTAACCTGTACATCAACACGGCAGCTCTTTTGGTAAGTGGAGCCAGCTTGTTTAACTGGCCAAATTCATTGATGGTATGGTCGTTTCCGCCACTCAACCCAAGTCCATCCATGGCCATTTTCACATATCCTGATGTAAACGAGATATCTGCTGCTCCGGCATTGATCGGTGCAACAGCAGTTACCGGTCCAAATCCTAAATCGCGTGAAACCTGGTCATATACATTCAATAGCATTTTATTACCTTTATCAGGGGCCAGTGGCGGATACCCCGACCCGCTAAAAGTGAGCGTTGCATCGGTCATCGGAAGGGCATCAGCTACAACCTCGTTCATGATTTTCTTTGCACGTTGCAACTGGTCCAGCGATACCGCTCTCAGGTCACCTTTCACAATGGCACTTTTTGCAACTACGTTGCTTTTACCATAAGCTGTCCCGCCATCACTGGATGCATCGTACTCCACCTGGGTACCCGCTAGCATCACTCCGGGGTTAAAAGTAAGATACTCTTCGGATGAGAGTTTAGTATAAAATTGATTGAGGATCCTGGATGCTTCATAAATAGCACCGGCCCCAACTTTCTCGGAAAATATCTGAGAAGAATGTGCCGCATTGCCTGACACATGCAATTCCCATGAGGTTGAACCCCTTCTTGATATCACCGCAGTAGAAAAATTACTATCACCGTTTTCGAAACCTAATGCAATGTCGGCTCTTTTCGCTGCTTCAACGATGTCTTTTTTTGACAGTTCAATAGGGCTGCCGCTCTTTTCCTCGTCACCGGTAAAAATTACTTCGATGGTCATCTTATCCAATAAACCGGCATCTTTCAATGCCCGAAGTGCATAAATAATAATTACATCCCCCCCTTTCATATCAACCACACCCGGGCCCCGAAGTGTTGAATCATCAGGCATCGTATATTCCTGAAACGGATTGTCCGGTTCAAACACGGTATCAAGATGACCAATCAGGAGAATTCCCGGACCCGGGCCTGAACCCTGATGAAATGCAACAAGATGTCCTGCCCTGTCGAAGGAAGCCCCGTCAACCCAGTGGGTTTCAAATCCCAATTGTTCAAACTTTGGAAAGAAAGTGTCTGCTACTTTCCTTACACCTTTAAAATTCATTGATCCGCTGTTGATATTGACTACTTCCTTAAGCAAATTAATAGCCTCAAGGTTGTGGGTTTCCACGGCTTTCACAATTTTTCTTTCTGACTTTGAAACCTGGGCGACTACGGGCAGGGTAAACAAAAGAATACAGGTCAATGTTTTTACAAATCGGTCCATGTTTTCATTATTTATCTATGGCGATAATAGAGAATAAATAACCAAATCCCAATCTTAGTTATTTGTTTTAAGAGATGATGTAAATAATTTTAAAACTATAGTCTGAAGATGTAAAAAATCGAAATCAAATCTCATTGAATTTTACTAACTTGAAGATTATTTAGGTTCTATGGATAAAAGTAGTCCAAATACCCACGCGGATGAATCGTTCGGTCGGACTCAATCGGCACGCAAACTTGCCGCTATTATGTTTACCGACATCATTGGTTATACAGCCATCATGAGTGATGATGAACAAAATGCCCTGGATATTCTTGATAAAAACAGGGATATCCATTTACCATTAATTAAAAAGTATGGGGGTGAAAAAATCAAAGAAATTGGTGACGGTACACTTGTTATTTTTAACACCGCTTCCGATGCAGTAATGTGTGCAATAGAGGTCCAGGAAGAAATAAAGGACGAACCCGTACTAAAATTACGTATTGGTATCCACCTTGCCGAAATCGTAGTATCCCATGAGGATGTATTTGGCGATGGCGTAAACATTGCTTCCCGAATCGAAAATATCGCGCCTTCACGGGGCATTTATATTTCAGAACCCGTCTTTAATTCCATTCGAAATTATCGTGATATTGAAACCTGTTATCTTGGAGAAGTTCGTTTTAAAAATACGAATTCCGATACAAAAATTTACGCGATAGGATCTAAATCATTACCACCACCTGATAAATCCTATTTTAAAAAGAAAAAGGAAGAAATAGATAAAAAGGAATCGTATAAACGGCTGATTCAGATAATATCTGTTGTTTTAGTTTTAGTTTTTCTGCTTTTCTCATTTTATCGTTTTAACGTATTCAATTTAAAATATTTTTTAAATCCAACAAGCGATAAGGACAAAACTATAGTAGTACTTCCCTTTGAAAATTTAAGTGGAAATGAGGATGATAATTATATAAGTATAGGTATCACGGAAGACATCGTCAACCAGTTGTTAAAAATCCGGGACCTAAAAGTAATTGACCGGTCCAACCTCCGAAAGTATACGTATCATGACAAAACATTCCGGCAAATCGGTGAAGAACTCAATGTATCAAACCTTCTTATCGGAAGCGTAAATAAAGGCTCTTCCCAGATCCGGATTTCTGCCAAACTCATTGATGCAACCACCGAGGAAGCCGTATGGACAGACGTATTTAATAATCCATTTGAAGATATCTTTAAAATACAAACACAAGTAGCTGTATCCATCGCCAAGGCGCTTGAGGCCGAAGTAACTGAGGAAGAAGCAGAAAGAATCAACCGGCCGCCTACCATCAATTTGACAGCATATGACCTTTATCTGAAGGGCAAGGAATATTATTCCCGATATACTGATCCGGATAATTCAAGCGCCATCAATCTTTATCGCCAGGCGCTGCAATTGGATCCGGACTTTACGCTCGCTCATGCAGGACTAAGCAATGCTTATAGTCAGAAAGCACAAAAATCAAACATTAAAGAACAATGGCTGGATTCAGCTTACCGGCATGCTTTGATTGTAACTCAAAATGATCCTGAAAACTCCAGCGGGCATAAATCTATGGGATTATATTACAGCATCCAGGGAGACACAAAAAAAGCTATGGAAGAGTTTAACCGGGCAGTATCCATTGATAGAAATATAGAGGCCGTCATCAATTTAAGCCGGTTGTATTTCCGGAGTGGCAGATTGAATGAGGCTTTAGAACTCCTGAGTGAAGCACAATGGTATAATCCAATAGAGGCTGATCTCTGGTTTAATTTCGGAGCAACCTATTATCGCTTATTTGAATGGGAGCAAGCTCATAAATATCTCGATAAAGCCCTTTCAATAAATCCTAATCACATAAACTCGCTTCTATTACAATGGTTCATGGCTGTATTATCCAACGATAATGAGACCTCATTTACAGTAGCGCAAAAACTTGGCGTTATTGGAAATGACGATTCCGATAAACTGCTAATTGTACTTGAGCAGGTAATTCAAAAAGGTATGACTAACACAATTGATCCTGCTTCAATCCTCATGGAGGTATTAAACGGACACGAATTAAATTACATCGACATCCCCTATATATATAACCTTTTAGCATATATATACTATCATGGAGGACACGAAGAACGGGCCAAATCCCTGTTAGATTATAAACTTCAATACAATATGGACCAAATTTCGAAGGGTAAGTTGTCCTATAAATTTCCTTACGAAATCGCTCAAATAAAAGCTATTTATGGAGAAAATTCGGAGGCGCTCGAATGGCTGGAAAAAGCAGTAAATAAAGGTTGGATGGAATTTTCATACGCTTTACTCGACCCTTGTTTTATCAATTTTCATGAAACTGCTCTGTTTCAATCACTTACAACTCAAAGCCGTAAAAGGCTGGATTCCATTAAAGTTTCTTTGGAATCTGTACTAAATAATCAAAAGGAAATTTAGAATAAATTGTTTATCTTTACTCTATATATTTCTTCCATATGTACAAAAATATACTGTTAATATACATTATTTTAATCCTTACTATTCCCGCATACGGTCAGGATTACATATTTCGTGTAATGGCCAACAAGGGGGAAAACATGTTTCGGTTAGACGATAAATCCTCATGGAAACCTGTCAAAAAGGGAGTTGCTTTAAATTCCGGATACTGGGTAAAAGTTGCAGATGATGCGTATCTCGGATTACTTCATAATACCGGCAAAACAGCAGGACTCATAAATCCGGGAGTTTTTGAAATCGAAAACATAGAAAATAGCATCAGGAACAAGAGAAAAGGCCTGGGAGCAAAATATACGGACTTCGTGATGAATAATATTACGGACCAGGATATTCTCGATCAATATGATATTATTACCCGTGGTGGCAAAACAACAATAAAAGTGTTTCTACCCATAGATGCAGATGTCTTAAATACAAAGATGATCGTAAACTGGGAACCGCTATCAGATGAAGCTACCTACCTGGTTACGGTAAAGGGCATTTTTAATGATGTACTATTTGAAGATGAGACAACATCTGTTAAGTATCATCTTGATATTGACCGTAAAGAGTTGAAAGACCAGTCAACATTTTTTGTAAAGATCACCTCAAAAGAAAATGAAGATATTCACTCCCAGGATTTTGGGATCAACAGATTATCAGATGACGAGGCCACAAAATACAGAGAGGAACTGCAATCCTATGAAAACAGTCAGCTTACCCCTCTTGATCACACAATTCTGGGTGGCTATTTTGAAGCAAATAAATTATTGATAGATGCTTCATATCATTACCAGCGGGCTGCGCTACTGGCGCCGGATGTTAAGGATTTCCTTAACATGTACGAGGCTTTTATCCTGAGAAACAGGCTGGGTAATTGACTGTTCTATCATTAAAATAATTTCACTCCTCTCCTTTCAATTCCTGCTTGCAGCAGGTTTTATTTTTTCCTGTTATTGGATATAGGTACACATGGTTTTATCTACTAAACACAAGTTCCCTCATCAACAGACTACTTACTTATAATATTGTTGATGTAAATAAAATGAGGCTAAAGCCAAATTTCGAAATACCGAATGCCAGTTGCTTAAAAGCAACCGGAATTATTTCGAACAACGGGAGTTAGTGTAATTAACTATTTGACCATTAAAATAAATTAACACCCCTCCTTTCAATTCCTGTTTGGATAAGGATTCATTTTTTCATAACATTATCCAAAAGATTATTATACCTAACCATACTGTAATGAAATCGCTCTTTATCTTATTATTTTCCCTTCTTCTCATTTCACCATTGTTGTCGCAGGAAAGAAAACTAGAACCGGAATCTGCTGTAATTACGAAACATGAAGTAACGATTAAAGGTGTGCGGGTGCCGTACACAGCCACAGCCGGTACACAGCCCGTCTGGGATGAAGATGGTAAAGTTGTGGCTTCACTGTTTTATACCTACTACGAAAGGTCCGATATCAAAGACCATGCTTCAAGGCCATTGATCCTGTCATTTAACGGGGGGCCTGGCTCAGCGTCAGTTTGGATGCATATTGCATATACCGGCCCTCAAATTCTCAATATTGACGACGAGGGATTCCCTGTACAACCTTATGGTGTTCATGAAAATCCAAATTCCATCCTCGATATTGCAGATATCGTATTCATCAACCCTGTTAATACAGGCTATTCAAGGATCATTGATAAAGAAGCTGACAAAAAGACCTTTTTTGGTGTGACCGCTGATATAAAATATCTTGCAGAGTGGCTTAATACTTTCGTGACACGCAAAAACCGATGGTCATCGCCAAAATATCTCATTGGTGAAAGTTACGGAACAACGCGTGTTTCAGGACTGGCCCTGGAACTCCAGAATAGTCAGTGGATGTATTTAAACGGAGTGATCCTAGTCTCTCCAACGGGTTTAGGTATCGATCGTGATGGTCCTGTCGGCAGCGCCAACAGGCTCCCCTACTTTGCTGCAGCTGCCTGGTACCACAAAGTTCTGGATCCGGCACTTCAGCAAAAAGACCTGGACGAGCTTCTTCCGGAGGTGGAACAATATACCATACATGAATTGACTCCGGCATTGGTGCAGGGTGGGTTTCTGCCGGATGAGAAAAGGATAGAAGTGGCATCTAAAATGTCTTACTATTCAGGAATTTCTGCAGATGTGATACTTGCTCATAACCTTGATGTACCTACTTCATTTTTCTGGAAAGAGTTGATGAGAAAGGAAGGATATACCGTAGGAAGACTGGATTCGCGCTACCGTGGTATTGACAGACAAAACGCGGGCGAACGACCGGATTTTAATTCTGAATTAACTTCCTGGCTCCACTCCTTCACACCTGCTATCAACTACTACCTCCGGGAACACCTGAATTATAAAACCGATATAAAATATAACATGTTTGGCCCTGTACGACCGTGGGACAGAACCGGGGACAATACCGGGGAAAACCTGCGTCAGGCCATGGCACAAAACCCGTATCTTCATGTGATGACCCAATCGGGATATTTTGATGGCGCCACCACCTACTACAACGCTAAATATACGATGTGGCACATCGATCCAAGTGGAAGGATGAAAGACCGTTTAAGTTTTAAAGGTTACCGCAGCGGTCACATGATGTATTTGAGAAAAGAAGACCTGGCTGCTGCTAATGATCACATCCGGGAGTTTATCAAAAAGTCGCTTCCGGGAAAAGGAATACCGGCCAAATACTAAGATGAATATTTACATCTATAGAAATACAAAGCGTACTACTCAAACTAGCGCGGAAGTTACTTCCGTGCTAACAAATCAAAAAATAAGGCACGGAAGTAACTTCCGCGCCAGGAGTGTTCCACGTCAGGTGTGATAAATGTTTTGTTTTTTATTTACCGGACAGGGATTCAAACAAAGTATCAGCATGGAAATATACTATCATCGGTTTTTAAAATGTGTCTTCCTTGGGGTATTGTTTGTGAGCTGCCAGCAAGTAACTAAGGAAACAACTATCGAGCACCCGAATGTGCTTTTTATAGCAATAGATGATTTGAACGACTGGGCAGGTCCGCTGGCAGGGAACGCACAGGTATTGACCCCGCAAATGGACAAATTTGCTGCTCAATCCGTAAACTTCACAAAAAACTACTGTGCAAGCCCGGGTTGCAATCCCTCAAGGTCCGCATTACTGACCGGCTTTCACACATACAATTCGGGAATGTACAGCAATTACCAGGACTGGAGGAAAGTGCCCAAAATGGCAACTACAAAAACATTACCAGGGTATTTTCGGGAAAACGGATACTTCACTGCAGGAGCAGGGAAAATTTTTCATTATTCGCAGGTATCTCCAGAATCCTGGGACGAATACTATCCCTCCCAAAAGAATAATATGCCCGCGAACTATATCCCTGAAGGTGCACCAGTAAATATGCCGGAATTCAAATACATGTACAAAGCCTTTGACTGGTCATCCATTCCTGTTGATGATGAAGAAACCGGGGATTATAAAAGTATCAATTATATCAGTGAACAGCTCAAAAAGGACCATAGCAAGCCTTTTTTCCTGGCGGCAGGGATCTACCGACCGCATTTACCCTGGTATGTACCGCAAAAGTACTTTGATATGTTCCCGATTGATGCTATCCAATTACCGGAAATGATTGAAAATGATACCGCTGATTTAGGAAATCGCGCCAAAGAACTAATTACGAGAGGAGGAAATTACCATCGTCATGTGGTGGAAGCAGATCAATGGAAACAAGCTGTACAGGGTTATCTTGCCTCGATTGCATTTGCCGATGCCATGGTTGGAAAACTTCTGGACAACCTGGCTGCCAGTAAATATGGTGATAATACGATTGTGGTTATCTGGTCGGACCATGGTTGGCAACTGGGTGAAAAAATGCATTGGAGAAAATTCTCTTTGTGGGAAAACGTAATCCGAACCGTATTAATGATCCGGGTACCGGAGGGTACACCAGGATTGCCTGAAGGTTCTGCCATTGGCGATACGGAAAACCTCACTTCCCTGCTCGACATCTATCCAACCCTCATTGAATTATGCAAGCTTCCCCGAAAGTCAGATCTTGATGGGAAAAGTTTGATCCCTATCCTTCAGAAACCGGACCAACAGGTATCCCGGGACATCATCACCACGTATGATTTTGCCGACTACTCCCTGCGATCCGGGAAATGGCATTATATTCAATACGTGGATGATACTGAAGAATTGTATGATCTTGAGAGTGACCCAAACGAATGGTATAACTTAAGTAATAATGTAGAGTTTGCATCAATAATTAATACATTGAGAGCGAGTTTGCCTAAAGAACGTATTCCGTTACCTGAGGAATCTTTGACCCCACTGAGTGAGCACCATGTACCACCGGTAAAATCGAAAGAATTTTATTATTCTAAAGAACGTAAAGAATGGATGAAACGGTTTGAAGTAGAGTAGATGCTTTGCACACACAAAACCTCTTCACCAAAATCCATTAGATGAAATGGTTGTATATCGTGAACAGTCCGAAACCGACGAGTGACACTGAAATAGTTCTACGAATCAGCTTTATGGTATTGACACCTAATTGTGCTGAACCTTTGGATAATAAATACCTGAAAAGATAAAACCAGAACATGTTTCCGAGAGCTACACCCACGCCAAAAAAGCCAATAAAAAGTAATGAAGGAGTGCGCTGTGAAATTAATATTCGATCAGCCACAAATACCCAGTAGAAAAAAAATCCCGGATTCAGACTGCATAATAAAACTCCTTTTACAAAATCACCAACACCAGGTAGCCTGGTCTTTTTAGGTGCATTGATGTTTGTAATCCCAAAAATTCCAATGGTTATGATAAAGACACCACCAATTCCTACAATAAAATCATTCCTGGCAAATTGGTCCATCCATTCATAGAAACCCCACAATGCAAAAACCGCGAATGATACGTCAACAATTACTACGCCCGCAACAAATTTGTGCATTGACCAGGAACTATCTGATAATACTTTATTGGCAATCACCATATTGATAGGTCCAAGTGGTGTAGAGGCAATAAATCCAGCCAGGAAACCAATACCTAAAAACTGCAGAATTATGAGGATCATTAAGTTATAACGGTTGGCCAACTTTCACCTGATCACCAACCTTAGAATATTGGATAGGAATAGGTGACACCATGCAACATGTTGATCCCAATAAAAATTTTGCGACTTCATCTCCAATATTTACCCGATTACCGACCGCAATTTGTGCATGCAGAATAATACTTCCTACAGCCGGTCCGCCAACAATAGACAGAAACCATTTGCCGGTATCGGAATCAATATCCACATTTATGCGTTCATTTCTAATGGCAGGTACGGAAGGATCGTGTTTATAAATCCACGGTCTCAAAATCACTAAATCTCCCGGGATATGCTCTATACGTGATATTTGGCCTTTGATTGGCGCATGAATCCTATGATAATTATTGTTGTGCAAAAAAACGTTTGAAAAGTAACTATCGTGTGGCACCTCTGTATCTCCGAAAATATTTTTTAAATGTCTCTTTTGGCCCTTCACTTTTACCAGCTGCATATCCTTAACCTGGCCGTATTCACACAATAATCCCTCGCATCCCCATACCTGATTATGATTAATTTGCAAGGGGTCCTTAAACATTCGGGTAAAAAAATCCTGGAAGCTTTGATATGTAGATTCTCCACTTGCTGGTTTGAATTTTTCGAGATAATGAGGATCCGAATAATTCCACTTACAATAAATCCCAATTATTTTTCTACTGATTTTGGTGCTATAAATCCTGCTATAAATTCCCGATAACCATCGCTGCAAAGAACCAGGTAAGCCTCCCCAAACATCTAAGGAAAAATATCTGAAAATTTTTGCATTTAATGGCATGAAATACTCAACTCTTGTTTTTCAAAATGTGATTGGATATGGAAATTTTTACGAAATAAGTAGCAAAAGGTTAGGAATTATTTTCAAAATCATGGGCTTTAGCGTAATGTTAAAAGCAGGGAGCGCTATGAAGCGAGCTATATGTGTAAGAATAAACGCCTTTTTTTATTGAAACACCCTTAACTTTACTCCTTGCATTTAACATCAGTTTCTTTGTGTTGTAATTAATGGTCGCTGCGTTGGCCGATAAAAAATCTGACCCAAGGATCCCCAGGATACGGATCCCATTTCGTCCAAAAACATCATTTATCATACTGAAATCAGATCCGTAAAATCTAAAATCCTTTGTCTTAAATTCATTGTACATTACATCAATATCTGAAATCGTAAAAAGTGTATTTGACCCTCCAACCCCCGTAACTGATCCTCTATTACTTTTTGCTCCAATATTGAAATCGTATCGCTTTGCCTGGTTGTAATCGATTAAAGAAATTCCTGCTCCTGTGTCGACAAGGAACAACCCCTTTTTGTCATTAACATAAAGCGTAATAAATAGCATATTATTCCGAAGGTTCAATTGCATTTCATTTATTGCCAATTCAGCCGTTCTGCAGGAAATTAGCAGCATACAAAATGACACGATACCGAATGTTGTAAATCCTTTGAACATACATTATTAAACGAGGGCCTATTCATCACGTCCATGTATTTGTGATCAAATGGAGAAATTGGGATAAAGTGTCAACAGTTGTGGATTTTATCCCGAAAAATATGGGATAATACAGATTTATATTAATAGGAATTCGTTGAGAGCATTTTAATATTTGAAGCGTATTTTCTACCGCTTAGTAATATATTTCCCTCAACATTAATGGCATAAACATTTTTCCCTTTATAGGATATACCTGTAATTGCCCCTATATTCACAATCAGCGATCGATGGATCTGCTTAAAAAGATCGGGATCAATCGTTTCAAACATCTCATTCATTGTGGACCGATAAATATATTGCTTTGCTTCTTTATGCAATTTTATATAGTTTCCATAGGCTTCGATATATCGAACATCATGTAATGGAACGGTTGTTGACATTCCTTTTTCAATAATTATTACTTCTGTGATGAACTGCTTTCCCTTGATTTCGGTTTCGATCTCCTTCTTTTGTATTGCTGACTCTAAATAAACTCGTACTTTCTGCAATGTTCGATCAAAGCGTTCTGCATCATAGGGTTTTAATAAATAATCGATTGCGTCTGCTTCAAATGCACGAAGTGCATATTGTGAATAGGCTGTACAAAAGACTACGAACGGACTTTGTTCCCAATGACCAGCCTCCAACATCTTAAAACCATCCATATCGGGCATTTCGATATCAAGAAATACCAGGTCCGGGACCAGTTTTTCAATCATTTCAATTCCTTCATTCCCGTTTCCTGCCTGACCAACAATTGTAAATTCTTTGTATTGCTTAATCAAACGTGTGATCCGCGCCCTTGCCAAAGGTTCATCATCAATGATTACCGTCCGTATCATAAACTTTCATTTTAAGTGTGACTTCAAAACCTCCTGAATCCGGGGTGGATATTGCCATGAAAGCGTCGCCATTATAAAATTTTTCCAAACGCTCGCTCACATTGGCTATCCCGACGCCTTCCCGGTGTAGCTTTTTAGTAATTGCTCCTAATCCATTGTCAATAACCCTGATTTCTAGATAATTTTCAAGTATTAACGTATTTATCCAAATGGTACATCCATCGGTTTTTTTAGTAAAACCATGTTTTATTGAGTTTTCAACAATGGGTTGAAGAATAAGATTGGGGACTTTTAAAACCAATGTTTCTTTCTGTATGGAATAAACAACTTCCAGCCGGTTAATAAACCTAACCAGCTCGATGCTCAGGTAGTTTTTGATAAATTCCAGTTCTTCGGCCAGCGTTACTTCCGTTTTCTGCCCGTGATCAAGTATCTTTCGCAACAGATCTCCAAGTTGGGCAACCATACGCTGGGCTAACTGCCGGTCTTCATCAATCAGGGAGGAAATAGAATTCAAAGTATTGAATAGAAAATGAGGGTGTAGTTGCATCTTCAGCGCCCGGAATTGGGCTTCGTATAGTTCACTTTTTACCTGCTCCAGGTTCACCCTTGAATCGACATACTTTCGGTAATACTTCAGACCAATAAACAATATAAATATTCCCAAAAATTCAAGTATCCGTGTGGAGATGGCAAATGTAAAATACTGAACATTCAGATGTTGAAACAATTCACCAATGGATTTTCCTCCAAGTATCACTTTGTTTGGAACATAGTAAAGCATGGAGGTAATGAATTCATGAAAAAAAGACAGTAAGAAACCCCAAACCAGAACTTTACCAATATCTTTAATTTTATTCGATTTCGTAAAATCAACATTATTGCTCAGCACATATATCATGGGTGCCAACAGGACCCAAAAAAAATAGTTGACATAGGGCACGGCCACATGGAGGGCATTCCATTTGATTTCTCCTGTTTTATCAGCAGCAAAAACAGCGGCAAAATAGGATTGCATGACTACAAGTGTGCTTATTGCCGTAGCTCCCACCAACAAGTACCAGAAAGGAAAAGGAAGTTTTTTAAAATAATTTTTCACTAGTAGGTATTAACGAAAAAAAACCGCGAGATATCAGAAATTATATGATAAAGGGGAAATATTAGGATGAACGGGAATATCGCCCCGAAGCAAATAAATAGATATTACTGTAACCAATCTTCATCTTTCAGGTAAACCTGTTTAAACACCAATCCAAATGATACGCCATTACCTAAATGTTGCATTTCGCAACCTATTCAAAAATCCTGTATATTCATTTATCAATATATTCGGCCTTAGTGTTGGAATGGCATGCGCAATCGCCATTTTCCTATATGTACAGGATGAGCTGACATATGATAATAACCATGAAAATTCCAGGAATATTTATCGAGTTTCATGTACTTATTACTTGCCCAATGATGCGGGACAGGAAGATAATGCCGTTATGGGAGCCGCTGTAGCTCAACATTTCGTCAATGATTATCCTGAAATTATCCAGTCTGTCCGATTTCGCAGACGTTATAGCCGAATCGTTCAACAGGCAGATGGTACAGAGCATTACGAAACCATTCATCTGGCAGATTCGAATGTATTTCAAATGTTTACCTTCCCATTGATTGATGGGGATCCTAAAACAGCGCTCGATGAGCCGTTCGAAATTGTACTAAGCCAGAAATATGCAAAAAAATACTTCAATCGACTGGACGTAGTTGGAGAACAACTATACCTGCCCGAAGACTCCATTTCATTTACCGTTACGGGGGTGCTGGCAGATATTCCCCAGAATTCACACATTCGATTCGATATGCTCGCTTCCTTTCAGACTTTATATGAAACAGAGCGATTTGTGGAAAGCTGGTGGAGCTTTGGTACGTTCACATATGTTGAACTAAACAGCCATGCTGATGTTGGAATGGTAGGTGAAAAAATCAAGCGAATATCAGCAAATTACATTGCTGACCAGGAAGAATCAAGCGGATATTACCAGGAATATTTTATTCAAAATATTACAGATATACACTTAAACTCAGACCTTCGTGGAGAGTGGGAGGCGAATTCCAAGGAAGCGTATGTTTATATCTTCTCGGTTATCGGGATATTTATCCTGTTGATTGCCTGTATTAATTTCATGAATCTGGCAACCGCCCGGTCTGCAAAAAGAGCAAAAGAGATTGCCATCAGGAAAGTATCAGGTGCCGACAAACAACAATTAATTGTGCAGTTCCTTGGTGAATCCATCCTGATGTCTGTAATCGCACTAATTATATCGGTAGTATTTATTTTTTTTATTCTGGATGGGATCAATGATTTCACAGGAAAATCCCTTTCCCTGCTGAATCAATCCACGCTGGTAATTATTAGCGGAATCTTATTTTTCGGCTTTATCATCGGTGTTATTGCCGGCGGGTATCCTGCATTGTTCCTTTCCTCTTTTCATCCATCCACGATACTAAAAGGCAGCATATATTCAACTGCGAAAGGAAATATTTTACGAAAATTGCTCGTAATATTCCAATTTACTATTTCAGTATTTCTGATAGGCGGCACATTCGCTACAAACAGGCAGTTAAACTATATGCGTAACAAGTCTCTTGGATTCGACAAGGAACAAACGATATACATCCCTACCCGGCATACCAATACTGCAAGCAGGGATTTTTCAGCATTAAAAAATTCATTGGATAATGAATCCGGTATTACTGCCACCTCCTTGTCCAGTCGTATTCCCGGTGAAGAGATGGGAAACAATGTAGTAAGATTGGGCTGGGCGGATGATGCAGAATGGAGCGATATGCGATTTATAGCCGTGGATTATGATTTTATCCCACTGTATGATTTGAAACTGATTGTAGGCAGGGTATTTGATGAAAATCGACCTTCAGATGTAAATGAAGCTTTTATTCTTAATGAATCCGGAGCTGCACGTTTGGGCTGGACAAACCCCGAAGATGCGATAGGAAAAGAACTGGGATGGCAAAGAAGACAAGGGAGAGTAATCGGGGTATTAAAAGATTTTCATTTCATGTCAGCGAACCAGTCTATCGAACCTTTCATTGTTGTTATGAATGGAGAAAGGACACCTGGTTATCTATCCGTAAAAATAAATAGTGAAGACTTCGAGGAATCTATTAGTAAAGTACAATCTTTATTTTCAGGTATAATGCCCAACAAGTTATTTGAATATTCATTTCTTGATGAAGACTTTGACCGGCAATATGAGGCAGAAGAGCGGTTTATGTCCCTATTTACAATATTTAGCACTATTGCAATTCTGGTTGCTTGCCTTGGATTGTACGGTTTGGCTTCCTTTATTGCTGAGTTGAAGTTTAAGGAAATTGGTATTCGCAAAGTTTTAGGAGCAAGTACTGCACAGATGGTAATGATGCTAAACAAGGACTTCACGATCCTGGTAGTTATTGCAATGATTATTGCCATCCCTTTAGGATTTCTTGCAGCAGATTATTGGATTCAATCTTTCCCTTATCAGGCGAATTTATCTGTATTTATTTTTATTCTGGCAGGATTAGTAGCTCTTTCGATATCATGGATCACAGTAAGTTACCAATCCTACAAAGCAGCTTCAATTAATCCCGTTACGTCCATTGCTTCGGAGTAAATAATCTCTTTGAATTATTATTTGTAAATACAATTTGAACCTGCTATTGATATAGATATTGAATGATCAGAGTCTACTTTGTGTGACTCTGATCGGGGGTCTTTATCCTCATTTCTTATATCGTTTTTTGAGAATTGTGTTCTGTTTAGGAACACATCAGCGTTTCAAAATGAAACACATTCTGGCCAAGAAAGGCTATTTATAAATAATATCAGGCATGGCATACTTTTTGGCTATGTGAAGGAAACCTGAATAATGTTTAAGAACTATCTAAAAGTTGCCTTTCGTAATCTGGTAAGGAACCGGACGTATTCAATAATCAACATCTTTGGCCTTTCCCTTGGCATGATAGCCTGTATGCTTATTTCTTTATATGTCTGGGACGAGTTTCGATATGATCAATTTCAAAAAAACAAAAATACTGTTTACAGGGTCTACAATGAGTATGATAAAGAGGGTGACCATTATTTTATTGCTCTTACACCTCCCACATTCGCACCAATGCTTAAATCCGAATACCCCGAAGTAAAGGAATCTCTTCGCATGATGGGGATGTTTGGCGATGCATTACTTTCAGCCGGTGACTTTAGCAGTCTCGAAGCCAATGGTGCTTATGCTCCTGAAAATTTTTTCGATTTTTTTTCTTACAAACTCAAATACGGAGATCCGGAACAATTACTGATTGATCCGATGTCAATAGTTTTAAGTTCAAGACTTGCGAAAAAATACTTCGGTGATGAAAATCCTATAGGAAAAACAATCACTTATAGCAATTCTGACTTTCAGGTTACCGGTGTATTTGAAGATATGCCGGAACATTCTCATTTGCAATTGTCATTCCTCATATCCGCAAACATTCTAGACCAATTGGTCAGGCCTTCGCGAATGGAAAACTGGGTATGGCAACAGTTTTATACCTACATCAAACTGGAAGAAAATGTTTCCGTGGCAAAGTTCAAAAGCAAATTAACACCATTTGCTGAAAAGTATGCACACGCAATTACGGAAGAAAGTGGCTTCAAATATTATCCTCATATTCAGCGACTTGACGAAATTTACCTTACTTCAACCAATTTTCGGTGGGACATTGCTAAAAGTGGCAATATCACCTACATCTATGCCTTTTCTGCTATTGGACTGTTCATCCTGTTAATCGGTATTATCAATTTTGTGAACCTATCAACCGCCAGGGCTGTAAAACGTGCTTTGGAAGTTGGAGTGAGGAAAACTGTTGGCGCAAACAGGTGGCAACTCATATTCCAATTTTTAGGGGAATCTGTATTTCTTGCACTTTTAAGTGTTGTCCTGGCGGGATTTATTACAGAACTCCTTATCCCCTCGTTCAATACGTTTACAGGCAAGAGTATTGAAATTCACTTTTTCAACAATCCATTATTGCTTGGGATATTATTTATTTTTTCTGTTTTAACTGGAATATTAGCTGGTTTTTATCCGGCCTTGGTGCTATCAGGATTCGCTCCGGGTACCATTATAAAAGGAAACAAAAGGTCCTTGGCTGATTTTGCATTGGTTCGAAAAGTGATGGTGGTTATCCAGTTTGCCTTGTCCGGATTGTTAATTTTAAGTACCATTGTTGTTTATAAACAACTGAGTCTTCTGCAGTCCAAAGACCTGGGATTTACAAAAAACCAGGTACTCGAAATCCCAATTCGTAGTGAAAAAATGCGTGATTTTGAGAATGCAAAAAACCAATTAAAAAATATAAACGGGGTGTCATCGGTAACGGCTTGCTATGGCGTTCCCGGAAGTATCGTTGCCGGAGACGGGATCATTGATCCTACCATTAGCAAACAATATTCTGCCAATCTTTTTACGATTGATGAAGACTACCTGCAAACACTGGAAATTAAATTGGTTGCTGGGAGGGATTTTAACAAAGAGTCCGGAACAGACCGGTCGGAGGGATTTATTCTCAACGAATCTGCGGTTGCTGCATTAGGTTTTGGGACTCCTGATGAAGCCCTTGGCAGGCCATTGCACTGGGAGTTATGGGGAGAGGAGGATTCATTAAAGAAAGGTGAAGTAATAGGAGTAATTAATGATTTTCACTTTAAAAGCCTGCATGAAAAAGTAGCCCCTTCGGTTTTTCTGATTCATCCTGAAGCCTTTTCTTCCATGCTATTGAAAATAGAAAGTGTTGATGTGAAATCTACTTTGGCTGAGATTGAAGTGGTATATAATAAGCTAAGTCCGGATTGGCCATTTGACTACCATTTTATAGATGAACGCTACAATGTGATGTACGAAGCGGAAGAAAAAATGGGCCGTTTATTTACTTTACTAACCCTTGTAGCCTTATTTGTGGCATCATTCGGACTTTTTGGCCTTGTATCGTACACCGCCGAACAGCGGCAAAAGGAAATCGGGATCAGGAAGGTATTTGGTGCATCGATAGGAAGAATTCTTATACTAATGATGAAAGACTTTACAAAACTGGTAATCATTGCTGCATTCATCGGTCTCCCGATCACTTATTTTCTTATTAAAAACTGGTTAAATGAGTTTGCTTACCACATCAATTTTCATGCAGGCTATTTTCTTACCGCTATCACTTCAATGTTGTTCATCGCCTGGATCACTGTAAGTTACCAGTCGCTTAAATCAGCGCTAAAAAGTCCTGTGAATTCGCTCCGCGGTGAATAGAAGTGAATTCATAAGAACTTTGCTTCCATATTGACTCAAAACATAAGCCTGTCCAGGCTTCAAATCCCGGAGGTCCTTTTGATAAATCTTCACTTTATTTCAGATTCTATATCGATTGAGGTATAGGTAAATGTATTCAACAATACTTCATGGTCCTTTGGGACATTGTCTGCTAAATCTTGCGGAAAATTGTTCAATAATTTCAAACTCCAATAAATAAACCTCGGAAAGGGATTGAAAGGTAGAATAATTGTTGAAATTATTTTAACTACAGCCAATGGAATTTTAATATGTTTTATTCTCTCTCCTGTAATTTCAGAAACCATTTTTGCAAATTGAGGAAATGATATCGCATCTTTTCCTGTAACCCGAAACCGGTTTCCATTCAAATCATTTCTTACTATTGTTTGTGCTGTTATTTCTCCAACATCAAAAGGCGATACCGCGGGAACAGGATTTAATCCGCCACCGGGAATTGCCAGTTTATTATTCCGCAAAAACGAAAAGAACAAATCAAAGGCAGGGGCATATCCCAGGATTGTCCAGTTAAAATCCGAGTTTCTAATCGTATTTTCAATTTCTATCTTTATTTCACCGAATTTCATTAAATCCAATTCTTTCAGGACGTCAGGCCTCATTTCATATCCGCTCGTATATACTAATCTGCTGATACCTTCTCTTTTCGACTCTGCGAGAATCATCAATACGGCATCTCTTTCAATTTCCTTCATCCGTTTGATCGACCTCATATTTACTGCGGATAAACATATTAATACCACTTTCACATTTTGCAGTGCCTGAATCACAGTTTCTTTTGAGGATACGTCGCCCTCTATTATTTCAACATTGCCTCCTAAAATCTTTCTGGCTTTATCTGCATTCCTGCTTAATACCCTAACTCTTTCATTTTTCTCAACAAGACTTTTAACGATTACCCTGCCGCAAAATCCTGTACCCCCAAAAACAATAATTGAACCACCATTTTCCTGAGTAATCATTTAATAAAAACCTCCAATTGAAGATAGTGAATTTTACAAATTCCGTAGACTTGCTGACAATTTTGGATGAACCGAAATGGAACTGCCCAAATACAAGGCCATTATAAAACCCCAGAGGAAACTTGAAGTAGCGGTTTCCACCAGGTGTCCCATTCTCACCATATCAGACATAAAAGGGTTGGGCAACAAAAGCTGGCTGCTCCCCAGAACTGATAACAAAAGTCCCAGTATTACTCCTTTCTTTATAAGCGAACCTTTGGTTGCGGTTAGCACCAGCATGGCAATCAAAACCCACAACATTCCCCGGAAGATTTGAAAAAAGTAAAGGCCTGAAGCAAAATTACCTTCCATTATAGATAAAAATGATCCCATTTCAGTTGTTCCGGAATAAAGCACCCTTACCTCATCAAACTGCCAGGCAATCAGGTATCCCGCAAGAAAATATATCATCGGCCAGATCACAACGGCTAGTAAAATAGTCTTTTTTATCATTGGTAATAAATCTATTTCAGCTTTGCTACCAACAGAATCATCTATGGTTTTGAATCTCCCGGTCAACAGGGTGGCTGTAACAGAAAATAAAAATGTCATAATAGCTCCACCACTAACGATTGCCCAGATACCCATGATGGGAAAATCAATACTGTCATTAAACCACCATGTTTCAATTTGAGACATGAAATACTGTATACCAAATGAAATAAGGAAAATAGTACCAACAAGTTTCCAACCTCTCAGTTTTGAGTTATAGATGAAATACAAAATTACTGCTGTATTCAGAACGCAGGTTATAAAAAGCATAAGCTCCGGATTGCTTCCAGAGTTAACTTCCATGTCCATGATGCTACTTGGAAATATTTCATTACCAATCATTAATCCTATGATCCAAAAGACCATCATCAATATGCTTAACAAAAGTCCTGTAAGTATTTTTTTCGTGTACAATTTCATATCATTTTATTTTTCGTTATGTGAGTCTTAGATGTATATACAACTTATTATTCCGGGAAACTTATTTGAGATTTTTTATTATCTGTTTCATCGTTTTCAAACAATTTTTAAGGTCTGTTGAAGGGATATTGTTAAGTGCCCGATAATAAACAGTTCCTGCTGACTCGACCATATCCTTCTGCAGTAATTTACCTTTTTGGGTCAAAAATATAAGTTTGTTCCTCTTATCAATCTGGTCAGGTACTTTTACAATCAGGCTGTTATTAACCATATTTTCGATGATTCTGGCAATCGTGGTTTTATCCCTGTTCAAGCCATCTGCTATTTCCTGTTGATTCACTCCTTCCTTATACCATAGCAAAGCCAATACACCAAATTGCTCTACGGTAACATCAAACTCTTGTTCAGAAAAACTTGAAGTTACTTTTTTATGAGCGAGCCTTTGTGCTTCTCCAATCTGGTAGATAATATTATCGTCTAACGATTCAGGTGCTTTCATATTGGTTGCATATACATCTATTATGTACGGAACCCTAAGGGAATAGTTGCAGAATCTTTATTTTATTTACCGGAGTAGATCAGCGACTTTTACATTTTCTTTATTTAAATAATTGTTACATTTATTATAAAATGAAATACCTTTTATCAGCTTTATATTCGTTTTCCATATCGTTGGCATCCTGCCAGGTCGAACCTTCCAACTATTTAATAAAGATTTATGAGGGCGAATTTGATGAGATCGGGGTAAGAAGTGGATATGTCAATCAAACCGGTGATACAATTATACCTCTGGGAAAGTTTTATTACTGCTATACTGACACGTTGAAAAATTTTGCAATTGTTTTGGACCATAATGGAATTTGCCTGGCAATTGATAAAAATGAAAAGATAGTTTTTCAGGTACAATGGTATGACAACGGACCGGATCCGATTTCGGATGGTCTTTTCAGAATAATAATAGATGGCAAAACAGGATATAGTAATGAAAATGGAGAAATTGTTATTGAACCAAAATTTGATTGTACAAATCCATTTGTGAACGGAAAAGCGAAAGTGGCTTATACATGTGAACTAATTGCAGACGGTGAACATACAAGAATGAAAAGTAATGAGTGGTTTTATATAAACAAAAAAGGGAATAGAATAGAATAAGTTGACATATGAAGATTGTACTCAAAACTTTAAAACGAAAGTGGGTTGAATATCTCCTGAAAATATTGGTGATAATTCTCTCTATAAACGGTGTTTTAAATGCACAAAATTTGAGTACATCCCATCAAAGCACCAACGAGCGACGAAAAATTATCGGATTTTGGGAAATTAATAAGGTGCAGGTTGGCGCTGAGCTCATGACACCCGTCGCCAAATGGACCAAAATCAATGAAGACCTGACGTACCAGTCAGGAAATGGATGGTTGCAGAATTCAGAAGGAACATGGAACTATGATGAAAAATCAAAGCAATTTCTATTGCAGGAAAAGAATGGTATAAAAGATGAATATGGTGCATTTACCATTAACTTTTCAGGCGACAAAATGACATGGGAACGGGATGAAGATGGAATGAAAGTAGTGGTTTCCCTTGATAAAATTGACAAACTACCCCGGTCTCCCACGGATATGATTACAGGTTTGTGGGATTTGGTTGAAGTTAGTAAAGAAAATGTAACGATAACCTCCTCTTTCGATCAGGATAATCAGCATTACATTTTCTTCCGATGGGATAGGATTTATGTTGAAAGAACTCCTCAAGGTGAACGTACAACAGGATATTGGCACATGAATGGACACCGCCCTGAGATAACACTCATAAGCCATAATGAAGAAAAAGAATCCGAAAATTGGCGTTTAACTGTGAACGACTCAGAATTGAGATTATTTGGAATTTCAGAGAGCAACCAGGGATTGGAGATGATTTATAAGAGAATTAATGAGTTTCCTGAATAAATATGGTTGTTAAACAACTTTAAATCACTTAATCAATAATCTAAAAGAAGGGATGGAATGATTGATTACTTTGAAAACAAAAACTTCCGGGGCATTGATTTTACAAAGGAACCCGCCGAAGGGGAGTATGAAAATTGCACATTTGAAAACTGCATTTTCTCCAATTCAGATTTGTCAGATGTAAATTTCGTGGAATGTGTTTTTGAAAGTTGTGATTTAAGCATGGCGAAAGTTTCCAACACCGCTTTCAGGGATGCAAAATTCAAAGATTGTAAATTACTTGGATTGCATTTTGAAAACTGCAACCGATTCCCTACCATGCCCGCCGCTATCCCATTGTACAAAGTCAACCATATTAGCAGGGGTTGCAAAAGCTCCGGAAGGCAGATATAAGCCAAGATCTGAACTAGTGGCCAGAGGCCAACCTGATAATGTGACTGACTCACAAGCACCAAGGTTTAAACTGCCAGATTCAACATTCAACACTTGAATGCCACTGTTTGTGTAGCTAAATAATGCACAAAACCGGTAACCACTGATATCAACCGTAGTAGCTCCGAAATTCTTTATTGTTACAAAATCAGTGATTGGGTCCACTTCTATCAGTCGGATTTTGGGGTAGGTATTTCCAAAAACACCAAGTAGCATTATTAGGGCTATAACTTTTTTTATTGTAATTCAGGAGGTTTCTTACCCTATATTACAATCAAATTGAGTAAAAAGTTGCTTGGGCAAAAAATTACTCTCGACTTATTATCTCAATTGGATTTATCCGGGTAGCTCTGATTACCTGGGATGAGATTGTTAATAATCCTATTCCTATTATAATCAGTATGGAAAATGAAACAAGTGCAAAACTCAAATTGATTTTATAAGCAAAAGAATTCAGATACTCATGACCCAACAAAATAGCCAGTGGAAGAAATAGTACCAATGCGACAAGTAGTAAAAGAATAAACTGTTTCGATAAATGCAGGAACAGGTCTGGATAAGTGGCACCCAATATTTTCCTGATCCCTACTTCCCTCCTTTTTGTTTCAAGAGAGAATATTACCATGCCCAGCAGTCCCAAACTGGCAATACTAATAGCTAAAAATCCGAAGAATCCTAACACCTTTTCCATATCCCTGAAGAAGTCATATGTATTTCTAATCTCAGATTCCATGTATTTCCAATCCATTTTATGTTCCGGATCGAATTTTTCCCAGCTGTTTTCAAGATCTGCAAAAGTTTTTTCCCTGTACTCTTTCCCAATTCGTACATTCATAATTGAAATTCTTGAGGGTCTATACCTGAATGCCATAGGTCCTATATTGTAAGTCATCGGTCGAAAGTGGAAATCCTTTACAATTCCAATGACCTGAACCTCTATACTGTCCTCAATGATTAGAGGCTTTCCAAGCGCATCAGCAGGTGTATCCCAATTGAAGAAATTTAAAGCCTCCTCATTAAGAACTATAAATTGCTCACGGTTATCTGCGGCCTCTTCGGGGAAGTTCTTGCCGGCTACAAGCTGAATTTCCATATTGTCCAGGTATTTTCTGTCCACATAAAAATCTCGCATTACTCTTTTTTCGTCTTCATAGTCTTTACGATAATCACCACCTTGATCGGCCCAGGTACCTAGCGATATGCTGATCCCGGAAACGTCAATTACCCCAGGCAGAGATTCTACCTCTGAAGATATCCTGCTGAATTCCACATTTCCGAGCCGAATGTTTACAATGTCCTCAGTTTTAATTCCAATCTCCTTATCCATCATATAGCTGACCTGACGACTTGCCACAGTGGCCATGAAAATAAAAATCAGACAGAGTCCGAATTGAAAAATCATTAGTCCCTTTCTGATATTCATCCTAGTGATCCACGGACCCTTGCTGAGACTTGTCAGCGTGTTGTTTCTTAACACAGTTAAAGGATCGAAAGATGACAGATACCAGGCCGGAATAAATCCTGCAACTATTCCGCAAAGGACCGTGAAAAAACCAAAATAGAGATACAGCATGGGATCCTCCTTAAGGGATATATTAAGCTCTCCTGCAAATTCTAACTGAGAAAAGGCAGGGACTAGAAATTGTAGCATTGCATAAGCAATACCCATTGACAACAGGGCATAAATAAGTGATTCCCCAATAAATTGATAAAATATCTGACTTTTACCTGCACCTTGAACCTTTCTAACCCCGATTTCCCGAGCCCGGGTAAGAGATCTTGCTATTGAAAGATTCGTGAAGTTAAAACAAGCCGTTAGCAGGATCAGAACACTAAAAATCCCCAGTACCCTCAAAGCTGTTAAGGGCAAAGCATGTCCCATATTATTGGAATACATAGGGCCAGGAGTAATCTTGTTCAGGGCCTGAAGAAAAAAGTTGAATGACCTCGTTCGCGATTCAATTACAACATCTTTATAATTATCTCTAACGATCAGGCCAAACTGGGACTCTAACTCATTGGGACGAACCCCGGGTTTTAATTTTAGATATATATAGGTAGCATATATATTTGACCAATCGTCTACAAAATTTCTAATTCCACCTTGTTGTATTACTGAAGGGAGAGAAGATCGCGAAGCCAGAGCTTCAAAATCAAAATGAGTTTTAACATTCTTTATTGGAATTATACCGGTTACCCGATAGGCAATTTGATTGTTTAGTATGATAGTTTTCCCAACCGGATCCTCATCATTAAAAAGTTTCTCCGCATATGTTTCGGTCAGTAAAACGGTAAAAGGGTCATTGAGGGCAAGGCCGGGATCAATACCTTTAACTTCAAAACTGAAGACATCGAAAAACTCCGGATCTGTAAAATATCCACGTACGGGGATTGCCTTTTCATCCGTTTTGAATTCGCCACGAATCCCCGGGTGAAGCATTGTTAGCTTCTCCACTTGCGGATAGCTTTCTTTAAGCAGGTTGCCAAGTGGTGCAACCGTAGATGCATACTCTTCCGTTGAATTGTCTTTTCGCAGGGATGAAGTGTTTACCCTGTATATCCTGTCTCCATCTATATGAAACTGATCGAAGCTCAATTGGTCCTTTAAAATCATTATGATCAAAAGACAAACAGACATGCTGATAGCCAACCCTGAGATGTTAATTATTGAGAAGGATTTGTTTTTGAGGAGATTTCTAAAAGCGATGTTGAAGTAGTTCGTTAGCATGAGTGCAGGATTATGATTTTGGCTGAGTGAATAAACTGCATTTAATCATCACAGGTTAACGAAATGTACTCAACTGTTCAATACATGTTGCGAAATGCATAAATCTTGTATTGAATCTATTCAGATAGAATATGCATGGTTAGAAAATAGGAAGAGAATCAGGGATTCAGGAATACCTCCTTTGCACTATTCGTACCTCACGGCATTCACAGGATTTCTTAGAGCGGATTTCAAGGTATGATAGCTCATAGTTGCAATGGCAAGAACCAATGCAATCAGTCCTGCTATCAGGTATATTCCGAAACCTATTTCAGCACGGTAGGCAAAATTGCTGAGCCACATGTTCCCAAAGTAATTAGCCACAGGAATGGAAATAATGAAAGCTATGAGTATCAGAATTGAAAAATCCACTGTCAGAAGACTGAGCAGTTCCGTTGTATTTGCTCCGTTAACTTTGCGAATTCCAATTTCCTTTCTGCGGTTTTCCGTAGCATATGAAGATAGTCCTAGCAGTCCCAAACAGGAAAAAAAGAGAGCTAGAATTGAAAAATACTGGATGGCTTGGCTGAACTTTGTTTCTTTCCTATAAAGGCTTTCAAAATTATCATCCATGAACGCAAAACGGAATGGAATTCCATCGAATTGACTATTCCATTGTTCCTCAACTTTTACCAATTGTGACTTAAACCGTGCGATATTTGAAAACACCATTCTTGAAAAATCAGATTTGCGGACGTCCTTTAATTTCACCATCGACCCGGATACCAACCGCGTGCGCGGAGCAAAATTCTCACTGGAAGGACTTGCAGGTCTTTTGGGCAAATACGATATTGAAATAGAATAGTTTTAATCCCGATAAAGTCATTCATTCTGCAGACATTGTGTAGGATTGATTCTCGCGGCTCTGAACGTTTGTAATCCAACAGTAAGCCAAACGATGATCAATGCGATGAATCCCGATCCGGCAAAAAACCACCATTCCAAATCGATCCGATAGACAAATTCATTCAACCAGCTTTTTGCAATGAAATAGCTTACAGGTAAGGCAATAACTATCGCTGCCAGCCCCATTTTGGTAAAGTCGCCCGACAACAGACGAACAATGCTAAATACACTTGATCCCAGGATCTTTCTGATCCCAATTTCCTTTAGCCTCCTTTCCGCTGTAAATATTGCCAGGCCCAGCAGTCCCAGGCAGGATATGATAATGGCAATACCTCCAAAATATTTAGATAGTGTACTGATACGCTGTTCGGATGCGTACTGAAACTGGTAGTCCTGATCGATAAACCGGTAATCAAAAGTAAAACCAGGATTATATTCCCGGTAAAAATTTCCCATCCGATCCAATGTTTCATTTGTTTTATCACCCTCGATCCTGACCATTACCTTTTCAGTATGTTCCGGAGCAAAAACAAAGAATAATGGTTTCACTTTTGACCGGACAGATTCATAATTAAAATTTTCAACCACTCCAATGATTTCGCAAGTATAAGGGCCAAGTTCTATTGATTTTCCAACCGGATCATTCATACCCATTGCTTCAATACCCGCTACATTAAATATGACACGCATGCTGTCTGAAAAGTCCCTTGAATAACTCCGGCCTGCTACAAATTTAAATTCCATCAATTCAGGCAAGTCATAATTTGCCGCACGCACGGCAAAAGGGATTCGTATTTCAGGATCCTTACCCTCCCATTCAATGGACGAGGTGTTTCCTCCTCCTATCATACTTTCCCCGGCACTGGACGCATATTTAACGCCTGGTATTTGCCTTATCTCATTAAGAAAAGTTTCCAGGTTGTCTTTTAACATGCCCTCAATCTCAAAATAAACAATGTTGTTCCTGTTAAAGCCTATATTCCTGGTTTGGACATATTCTATTTGTTTGTAAATAACGGCAACTGAAACAATAAAAATAACGGTAACTGCAAATTGAAAGACAACCAACCCTTTTCTTACCCAGAGTTCTCCCAAACTACCCTTTAGTTTTCCGTGTAATATGGAAACAGGCTTGAAACCAGATAAGTAAATTGCCGGATAACTACCCGCCAGTAAGCCGGTCAGCAGAGTGATGCCAAGAAATGACAGGATCAGGTTATAATCGAAATGTAGCGTCAGGCTCTTTCCGGTTATCCGGTTAAACTGAGGTAACAAAAAGTATACGATGAATATCGCACTGATCAGACCAAGAAATGCGATAAGGATTGATTCCATCAAATATTGGAAAACGAGCGACCGGCGATAAGCCCCCACTGCTTTTTTGATCCCAACTTCTTTCATCCTGCGCGATGCCCTGGATGTAGCCAGGTTCATAAAGTTTATGCATGCGATCATGAGGATAAAAAGTGCAATGATCGAAAACAGTCGCACGTATTCTATCCTTCCACCACTCAATATGCCACTTTTATTCATATCATAAAGGTAACTTTCGGAATAGCGGGCCATAAAAAGTTTACGGTGCGTGGATTCAGTCTTCGTACTAATATAATCAGTGATCTTTTCTGTGAATGCTTTTGAGTCAGAACCTTTTTTTAGGACAACATATGTAAATGGGCCGGCATTGTCCCATGAAAAGGCCTGGGGTCGTGTGTCTTTTAAAATGTCAACGGATAACACCATATCAAACTTTAAGGAAGAGTTTGAGGGTACATTTTCAACGATACCTGAAATGAAATACTCCTTTTCATGTTGCAATTCTATCGCTTTTCCAATTACGTTATCCGTTGTTCCAAACAATCGCATGGCTATATCTTCAGATAGTACTACATGATTTTTATCCGATAACACCTGGTCAGTATTTCCATGCAGGAGATTAAAGGAAAACACGTTAAAAAAATCTTTACCTGTATAGATCCCCCTTGCTTTAATGTTTTTATCATTTACGGTGAGGGTAAATGGACTGAACCAGTAAAAAGGCGTTACGA
>SDBV01000671.1_pt1 | contig 49510 bp, 45 predicted proteins | sample 2277081 | NCBI WGS metagenome assembly SDBV01 (sample SAMN10402039, study PRJNA504765) | marine sediment metagenome | isolation source: marine sediment core GS10_PC15, 223 cmbsf | place: Arctic Ocean: Southern Knipovich Ridge | collected 2010
TGTTCTGTGGAGAAGTGAAGACGAAGAAAGTAACTTTGCTCTCTACTTTGATGCAAATGTTACTCACTTGTTCAAAGCACGCCAAAAACGAGTTTTTGATCTTCAAGGCAAACCACTCAGCAGGTATATGCTTGCACAAAAGATTGGATCAGATCGTAGAGATCCTCAGTTAATTAATCAAGATATTGCACTGAACCAACCGCTAGATGAAGATTCACGAGCTGATGCTGACGTAGAATTCCAAAATGAATTTACGCAAGTAGCAAACTTATCTAAGCTCAACGTTAATGTGAGTGTTGGTGTTCAAGCTGATCTTGTTCTGAAGTTTGCTTATACTCGCGGTAACTTTGCATGGGATTTCGGTTATAACTTCTGGGGACGCAGCTGCGAAAAAATTAGACGTAGAAGTGATTGCCCTGCACCTGATGGATTCGCTGAAAATACCTGGGCTCTCAAAGGTGATGCACATGTTATTGGCTTTAGGTTAGCACAGAATGCCGTTGAGCAAGTTCCAGTTCGATTAGCTGCTACACAAAGCGCTGCTACCATCAACGCTGGTACCAATAACTTTGTTGGCCCTAATGGAGAAGATGGCGGTATAGTTATTGATAATGAAAGAGTTCAACCTACACGAAATCCAGGAATCGATAACCGAAAACTTGCTGCTACAAGCAATGCAGGTGATACTTCTACTGTAGACGTTACAGATAAACCAACTGATGATGGAACCAGAATTACTCGTTCATCAAACGACGTAGTATTCATCAAGAGCGATGATCTTGATCTTGAAAGTGCTCGTACTCGTGGCCTATCATCCAAGGTATTTACTCACTTGAGTTACACCTGGTCTGAACATGAAGATTGGATACCATTCCTTGGTGTTGGTGGTGAAGTAGAATTTGCACACCGCAGCCGTGGAAGTAAAGACTGTGATACAACATGCCCAACCAAGTGCCAAGATTGTGCATTATCTCAATGGGGTGTTTGGGTTAAAGGTGGCGTATCTTGGAATTAATGGCCGTCTTTAAATAATAACTCAAGCAAGCAAAAGAAATACACAAAGGCTCGATAACTTCGAGCCTTTGTGTATTTCTTTTTAAATTAAGAATTTGTTCAAAAAGTACATTCAATTCTTGTAAATGCTCTTCATTTTTATTTACAGTATTCATAAATATATTCACACTCTTGCTGAGGACAATCATGAAACATCATGTAACTATATTTCTATGCTGCTGCATAATGTTTTGTATTGTTATAACAACACGAACACAAGGCGAATTGAGTGGTAAATCTTTTTTTAGTCCACGTTCACAAAGTGTTAATGCAGCGCGAGAGTTGGTTGGTTGGCATCGATATATTCATCAATTTGATGCTGATACATTCTATGGTTCATGTTCAATTGCTCCGGAATACTTGCAATCATACAGACCACAACGAGTTGCTGAATATTTTTTTAATACCGATACACTGACTATTTCTGGAAGTCAAGTAACAAACAGAGATAATACAACCAATATTTTAGCAGACTACTTTGGGCTTTCTCCTGCGTTTGGTAGTACTGTCACTGTTGTTCCTAAAGTTCAACAAGCATTAGTTGATTTTAATTGTTATATAGGATTCAACAATTGGTATTTCCGCATTCATGCCCCAGCAGTATGGACAAAGTGGGAGCTCAAACTTGAAGAAATCCCGAATAATAATGGAAGCGATACACCATTTCCTGCTTTATATATGGCACAAGAAGCATTGCAAGCACCGGTACAATCATTTAACGATGCAATTAAAGGCAATGTTACTTTTGGTGATGTACAAGATGGATTACAGTTTGGTAAAATCGATAACGCACAAACAAAAGGAGGGCTATCTGATATTCAAGCTGCACTAGGCTATAACTTTGTTGTCAGTGAAAATGGCCATGTAGGCCTCAATATCCGTGGATCAGCACCAACTGGCACACGCCCAACAAGTGAATTTCTTTTTGAACCAGTTATTGGTAATGGTAAGCATTGGGAACTTGGTGTTGGCTTTACTGGCGAGGTTATTATTTGGGAAAGAGATGGTGATCAAACAGTCTCACTCTTTGTTGATGCCAATATCACTCATTTATTTCCTGCTCGTCAAAATCGCTCATTCGATTTTACAACCAACGGTTTTGGCAGCCGTTATATTTTACTGAAGCAGTTTGATAATACTGGAAATTATGACGGTCTTTCATTGCCTGCCATTAATAAAACAACATTATCATGCAAAGTAAAAACAAGTGTGCAGATTGATATTGCAATAATGTTTGGCTATATATATAACGAATTTGGATTTGATATTGGTTACAATGGATGGGCACGTAGCAGAGAACGTATTTCACTTAAAGAATCTATAGAATCAAACAGATTTGGTTTTAAAGGAATTCAAAATGTTGCAATAGAAAGTGGTGACAATGATAACACAACGCAAAGTACTGCAACACTCAATGGTAATAATTTTGAAAATCAACTATTAGTTGCTGATGCATCTTCTCCAGTTTTTATTAATACACAAGATCTTGATGTAACTTCCGCCGCATCACCGCGTGCAATAACTCACAAAATATTCGCTCATTTTAGTTACACTTGGGAAAACAAACAAACTAAACCATATCTTGGTGTAGGAGGAGAGGTTGAATTTGAAGGGGTACGGCCAAAGGATAGTCAGCCAAATAAAAATACTTTATCTCAATGGGGCGTATGGTTAAAGGGGGGACTTGGATTTTGATTATGGTTAAGGGAATTATTTTATTATATTAATATGAGGAGAAAAAATCATGCAATCACACACAAAAAATACACGTTTCTTTTTTATGATGATGTTAGCACTATTTTCATTAGGAAATAGCATAGCAAAAGAATGTGCAACGCAACAACATCAACAAAAGCAAAAAAACACTTTGGAGGTTAAAAAAGGTGAAGAATTTACTATTTCACTAGACTCTAATCCATCAACTGGTTATTCATGGCATATGACTAATCCCCCAAGCAAATATCTAATAGAATTCGTAGGCTCTGAACACAAACCACCTAAAAAAGGTTTAATTGGTGCTAGTGGCGTGGAGGAATGGAAATTCAAAGCACTTAATAAAACAGGCAACACTTTTATAGAAATGAAATACTATCGTCCATGGAAAAAGGATGTTCCTGCCGCAGAAACAAAAACATATAAAGTATATGTTAAATAGGGGACATAAATTAAAATAACAAGTGCAACACGCACAACGAGCTCTCTAATTGATGGGGAATATATTACTGTTGCACTTGGCTACTTGAATCATTTGAGCGCTTCATTTTGTCCTTCGCTCATGGATATAACTAATCGCATCGGAAAGACTATTCATTTTCTCTGCATCTTCATCATTGATTTCAATACCAAATTGCTCTTCACATTTCATAATAATTTCGACCATGTCTAATGAATCGGCACCAAGATCTTCAAATGTTGACGCCTTGGTAACCGTATTTTTATCAACACTTAATTTTTCTGCTACAACATCAACTACTTTGTTCGATGTATCATCTTTATCAAATGCAACCATTTACGGTTTCCCTTCACCCTTATGATATGTAATAAGCTTTTTAAGTTCATCAATATCAGACCATTTATTTATTGACGTTATAATTTTATCAGGATATTTTTCTTTTACTAGACTACTCAACATGGTTCCCGGACCTACTTCAATAAGCACGTCACAATCAACAAATTTATTGAGCACTTTATCCCAAAGTACTGGATGATTACTATGATCAATAATCCCTGCTTTAACCTCTTGTCCCTTTTTTACTATTTTTCCAGCAACATTATTAACTAACGGAATAGGCAAATCTTTAAAATCAACCTTTTCCAAATATATGGTAAAATGATCCACAACATGATCCATTAATGATGAATGCAATCCAACCTCTTCACTCAACTCTTGAGTAACAACATCTTCATACTGAGCTAGTAATTCACGAACTCGTTCAACTGCCTGCATATGCCCTGCAACAACATGCTCTGTTGATGCATTATAAATTGCGATTTGTACAACACTATCTCCTGTGCTTGATTTAAGACAAATATCGCTAAGTTTTTTGGTCGAAATACCAGAAACGTGCAAGACATCAACATTTAAATCTTGGAGTGCCTCTTGATAAAAATGAGCGTATTTACTCAATAAATAGAGGCCATCAGGCAGGCTAAAACCTCCTCCTGCAAAAATCGCTGCATATTCCCCTAAATTATACCCTGCAACCATATCTGGCTCGATACCCTCCTGCTTGAGTAAAGCAAAAATTGCTGTACTAACAAGAAAAGTAGCTGTATATGCATTACTCGTTTTGGCAAGTTCAATTTCAGATGAAGCAAAACATAATTTAACAAAATTAATATCTAAACAGTTGGAAGCTTCTTCAAAATATTCCTGTATTATACGAGATTCATCATATAATTCTTTGCCCATACCAACAAACTGGCTTCCATAACCCGGAAATAACATTCCTATCTTCATACTATCCCCTCTCAACCTTTTTTTGTTTATTTAAAAACATTAATAGATTTTGCAATCTATGTATGCTCTCCTGTTTACCTAGAAGTGCTAATAATTCAAAAATACCTGGACTTGACGTTTTTCCTACAAGCGCTATCCGAATTGGTTGGGCTATCTGTACCAATTTAATATTCCATTCTTTAGAGCACTGCTTAATCATGTCCGATAAATCATCTGATATAAATGATTCTTGTTGTTCAAGCCGTTGTATCAATATTGGTAAATATTCACCTATATCTGTTGTTATCCATTTCGCAATATCATTTTCATCAAATGTTATTGGACCTTTGTGTAAAGCAATAAGTTCTTGAGCGATTTCCAATAATGTTTTTGCTCGCTGTTTATATAATGCAATAAGCCCCAATATTTGCTGTTCATTCCATTTTTCCAATTGATCATACAATGAAGGCATAATATCGCGAGTAATAATGTCTGCAATGTCTTGACCAGCTGTCTGACGAATATAGACACCATTCAGCCAATCTAACTTTTGTTGATCAAAAATAGCACCCTTTTTACTCACATCACCAAGTGAAAAATAATTAATTAATTCATCTGAGGCAAACAGTTCTTGATCTCCATGCGACCATCCCAACCGCACTAAATAATTTATAAAAGCAGCCGGTAAATATCCTTGCTGTTTATATTCTAAAACCGATGTTGCTGCATCCCGTTTGCTTAATCGATCACCACTTGGCCCTAATATCAGCGGTAGATGAGCAAAATGTGGTATAGCATAACCACACGCTTGATATAATAAAATCTGTTTAGGCGTATTTGAAATGTGATCTTCTCCGCGAATAACATGAGAAATACGCATAAACGCATCATCAATGACTACAACAAAATTATACATTGGACGGCCATCAGACCGTGCAATAATAAAATCATCGAATTGTTCAAGAGCAAATGAAACTGATCCACGTATCAGATCATCAAATACCACTTCTTGTACATCATGTGGTAGAGCAAATCGTATAACATGAGACTTACGTTTGTCATGCACAGCTATTTTTTTTGTTCTGCAAAACTCATCATATTGACTGAACAAATAATCTGCTCCATATCGTTTTTTGTTTCGCTCAATAATTTCCTCCGGCGCACAAAAACATCGATAGGCTTTATTGTGTTCCAGTAGATATTCTATGATTTTTTTATGTTCATCAATTCGTTGCGATTGAATAACAGGCGCCTCATCTGACTCGATACCGGTCCATGCAAGTGACGCTAGAATAGAATCAGTATACTCTTGCTTTGAACGCTCTACGTCAGTATCTTCAATCCTGATGAGAAATTTCCCTTTATTATGACGTGCAAAAAGCCAGTTAAATAAAGCTGTCCGCAATCCTCCAATATGGAGATAGCCAGTTGGTGAAGGTGCAAAACGTACGCGAATAGTGTTCATCATGGTACGCTACGCAATCTGTTTTAGTTTTTCTTCTGCTAAAGCAACCCAAGGAGAGGCAGACTCTTTTTTATCTATTTTAGTGCTTACTAACTCTTCCCACACTTTTTTACTCTCTTCAATTTCATTCTTTGCCCAATGATATAAGCCTACATAATATAATGCTATATCATTATTCATATTATTCTTATCTTGTGCTAGTTGGCGCAACTCATCAAGACCTGCTGCTTGTGTAATGTGGTCACTCATATCTAATTGCATTAATGCTCGCTTAGTTTTATATATGGTAAATAGTGGTGAAGCACTTGTCATACCATCAAGCATTTTATCTATAATAGCTAATGCTTCTTCCTTTTTATCCTGCTGCATGAGCACATTTGCCCGAAAGGCCAGAAAGTATGGTGCCAATGCACTGTTTTCATGCTGTTCATACCCAAGTTTACAGAGCATTTCAACACGAGACAACATCTGCGGCTCTTCTTTGGCAACCTTTTCATATTCCGCTATACAGGTAGCAAGCGCTCTATGTGCTGCTTGTTCCTTATGAGTCCTATACAACCTATAACCAAAAAAACCTGCTATTAATAAAGGCAATAACACAACACTAATAAGTAGTTCTCGTATGTAACGAAACTTTTTGATTCTTGTAATAGTTGGTTGCATAACAGATCGATACCATAGGGCAATACTTTCTTGTACTGTCATCATATAACTCCAAAAATTAACGATATAACTGCATTATCAATAATGCCAAAAGCTATCACACTTGCATAAAAAGATAAAGCAGTTTCCATCTTTTAACCTTCTACATGCTTAAATAATGAACGCACCTTTTGCGTAATAACACGAGAAACATTTGATTTTTTGCGTATCAAACCAGATAGTTCATTACTAAATGTAGGTATAATGTTATCCCGCACAACCCTTGCAGCAAATAGCAATGCATTTTCTATAGCTACAGCATGTGAACATCCATGTGCAATAATAAGTGGATGTTTTAACCCGAGTAACAATGCTCCTCCCTTTTGTGCATAATCTGTTTTACGCTTTAGTCCTTTAAATATGCCGGCACTTAGACTCAGCCAAATCTTGCGACACAAAGAACGAGAGCCTTCTTGTTTAATCAAATATGAGAACATACGCACAGTGCCTTGTATTGATTTAAGTAATACGTTGCCAGAAAAACCATCACATACTAAAACATCTGCATAGTCATCAAAAATATCTCGCGCCTCTAAGTTACCAATAAAATGAATATGCTTATTCTTTTTTAATGACGCATATGCCTGCTTTATGACCAAGGAACCTTTGTACTCCTCAACGCCATTTGAAAGCAATGCAATACGTGGACGCCTAATACGCTGCATCATACGAACATACACATGTCCCATCAAAGCAAACTGTTCTAAATACGTTGGCTTACAATCGGTATTAGCACCAAAATCAAGACAAAAAATTGAACCGGTACGCGTAGGTAAAAAACCTCCTATTGCTGGCCGCATAATTCCATCAATCCTTCCGAGGATTAATGTTCCTGCAACTAATGCTGCACCAGAATTACCAGCAGAAACAACGGCCTGTGCCCGACCATCAGCAACAACCTGTATTGCTTGCACTAATGAAGAATTTTGTTTCTTTATCACGCCTCTACTAGGTTCTTCTCCCATACTAATAGTTTGCGAGCAATGAAAAAGAGAAATAGGGAGAGAGCGCCAATCACGATCAATACTATGCAGCGTGGTTGTTAATTGATCCTTATCTCCAAATAATCCTATACAAATACCTTTTTTGGCAGCATTGATGGCACCTTGGACTGTTGCACACGGCGCTAAATCTCCACCCATTGCATCCAAAGCTATCATGCTCTTTCCTAACAATTACTTACTGTTAATCTTATTACTTTTCTTGCTGTTCAGATGTTGATGCCTCTTGATGTGCTGCTTTTTCCTTTCGTAATTCATCACGTTTGATTGCACGCTCCATTTTAGAGACTAATACCTTAATTCCTTTGTAATAACCACAATGCGAACATGCTTGATGTGTTCCAATCGGTTCTTGGCAATTGCGGCATTCAGTAAATGCTTTAACACTGATGCCTTTATTAGCAAACCGTTTATCTCTACGTTGACGTGAACGTTTTCGTTTTGGTACTGGCATAACTATTCCTAAGTAACTAAATCAGATAATAAATACTGATTGAAAAGCTAACATATAGCAATTATATACTATCAACAATATACAAATTTAGATAAAAAAGCAAAAAATGCATTGCTAGACAGCATGCCACATACCTATGCTATTTTGTGCAATATAGCCATTCAATTGCATATCAAACAATAAAGCATACAATGACGGCAAGTTGAGGCCAGTATGAAGAGCAAGATCATCTACAGAGCATGGTTGAGCGCAATAGCGCACAATAATCTGCTCTATGCTTGTATCTGATGAATTAACCTTTTTTTCGATTATTTCGTTTGATTGCGTTTTTTCACGACATTCACCAAATTCTTCAAGAATATCGCTAGCGCCAGTTATCAATTTTGCTCCTTGCTGAATTAATGCATGGCAGCCAGCACTTAATTCATCCGCAAGAGGCCCTGGGACAGCAAATACTTCTCTTCCTTGCTCTAATGCAAAATTGGCAGTAATGCGGGCACCACTATTGCGTGCTGCTTGAACAACAACACACCCCCGGCTCAACCCAGAAATAATTCTATTGCGTGCTGGGAAATGACCGGCTTGTGCTTCCATGGTGAGTGGAAAAGAACTCAATAGCATACCGCCATTATCAATAACATTTTTAAATAACTGCCTGTTTGAGGCAGGATATGGACATAATAAACCTGAACCAAGCACAACAATCGTTTTGCCTCCCGCCTTAAGTGTTGCCCGATGTGCCATACTATCAGCTCCTAGAGCACCACCACTAACAATTGTCCAATTATGCCCAACTAAATCAGGAACCAAAGATTCTATTATGTGCTTACCATAATAATTTGCTTTTCTTGAACCAATAATCGCCAACTTCTTATTTTCATTCTTTAATGCTTCACCCTTCCAATATAATACTGGAGGAGGTACATGAATATTCTTCAATAAATGAGGATATGCATCGTGAAGCAAAGTAATCCATTCAATACTATGCTTTGCAATGAGCGTGCATTCTCGTTCTAATATCGCCCTATCGCTCAAGCCTTTAACTATTTTTGCTGTTTTTTTCTGATTAAAGCCAAATAGATTGATAAAATCTGCTGTGCTTAATGTATACAAATCACATAGATCCAAATCATTCGGTTTCTTTGATAAGATAGCATTAATCGTTGCTGCTCCAATGCCTTCTAATAATGAAAGATGCAGTATAACAAGATCACGTTTCATAATTGGAGAGTATTAAGCCTTGTTTTCTGGGTCGACACCTGTATTAATTGCTTCTGAATTGTTCTCTTCTTCTTCAAAAGCAACAAGCGATGCAAGCTTTTGATCTTTATCAAGTCTTATCAAACGGACACCTTTTGCCTGACGGCCCATTGCTCTAATTTCTTTTGGTGAAAGGCGAATAATTTTACCTGCCTTGTCAATTAATAAAATGTTGGATTTTTCGCTCACAAGAGCTAACCCAATAACCGGACCATTACGTTTATCTGTTGGAATAGTCTTTACGCCGAGCCCTCCACGATGGGCGACTCTGAAATCTCCTATACGAACTCGCTTTCCATAGCCATTCTCAGTAGAAAATAAAATATCACCACCATCACGGCTTATAACTTCCATTCCAACAACAATATCACTCTTTTTCAAACGAATACCAATAACACCTGCAGCCTGGCGCCCCATTGAACGTACTTCATTTTCATTGAAATGAATTCCTTGTCCTTTTGCTGTTGCAATAATAACTGAATCTTCACCTGAACTTATCCTACAAAAGACAAGCTCATCTTCCTCACGCAAGGTTAGTGCTCTAATACCGGTAGAACGTATTTTTGCAAATGCCATTGCGTTGGTACGTTTAATAAGACCATTCTTAGTTACCATGACAATGTGTTTACCTTCCATGCCACGCGTGCATAGCAATTTAACAACATGTTCCCCTTCCTGCAGCGGCAGTAAGTTAACAATAGCACGACCTTTTGCAATCCGTGATGCCTCTGGAACTTCAAAAACATTTAAACTATATATACGCCCCAAATTGGTGAAGAATAACAGTTCATCATGATTTCTGGCAACAAAAATATCTTGCATTATATCTCCTGTTGCTTCTAATGCTGCCATGCCCATTTTACCTTTGCCGCCACGATGTTGAACACCATAAACATCAAGTGGAACTCGCTTGGTGTAGCCTTTCATTGTCAAGGTCACAACAACCTCTTCATCAGGAATAAGATCAGCTTCGGTCAGTATATCAATTGCACCTTCAATTTTTGTTCGCCGTTGATCAGCATACTGTTTCTTAATTTCTTCTAATTCTTTGACAATCTCTTGCTTAAGAATTGATTCATCTTCCAAAACAAGTTTTAGATACGTTATAGTCTTTTTTAACTCTTCCATTTCACGATGAATTTTTTCTTGCTCAAGACCCGTCAATCGCTGCAAACGCATATCTAAAATAGCTTTGCCTTGCTCAACAGATAACAAGAATCGCTTATTCAATTTAGTTACTGCTTCATCTACAGTCTTTGATTGTTTAATAATCGCAATTGCTTCATCGATATTTTGCAAAGCAATAATAAAACCAGCTAAAATATGCTCACGCGCTTCTGCCTTTTTTAAATCAAAAACTGTCCGTTTATATACAACTTCTTTTCGGTGAAATAAAAATTGCTGAATAAGTTGGCGTAAGGTAAAAATTAATGGGCGACCATCAAGGAGACCCAACATTAAAAAAGAAACCGATGTTTGCAAATTTGTGTGTTTATAAAGTTGATTCAATATAACCTGCGGCGCTTCACCCCGTTTGAGCTCAATTATAAGACGCATACCTTTTCTATCAGATTCATCTTTAATGTTGGTTATACCTTCAATAACTTTATTGCGTACTAACCCGGCAACTTTTATCGCTAATTCTGCTTTATTTACTTGATAAGGAAGCTCTGTAATAATAAGCCTTGTAGCTTTTTTTGTCTCTTCAGTTTCGACAACACCACGTAAAATAAGATTGCCTCGCCCTGTTTTATAGGCGCGAACAATACCAGATCTGCCACAAATAATACCACCTGTTGGAAAATCTGGTGCTGGAATGATTTCAAATAGTTCTTCTTCTGTAATATTTTCATTCGCAAGCGATGCTAAACAGGCATCAATAACTTCTCCCAAGTTATGTGGAGGTATTGATGTTGCCATACCAACTGCAATACCTGTTGTGCCATTTATTAATAGGTTAGGCAACCTACTCGGTAAAACAACGGGTTCAACTGTTGTCTCATCAAAATTAGGAACAAAACGAACTGTTTCTTTTTCAAGATCTGCAAGTAATTCTTGGGCGATTTTTGCCATACGTATTTCGGTATAACGCATAGCTGCAGCATTATCACCGTCAACCGAACCCCAGTTGCCTTGACCGTCAAGCAATGGATAACGCTTAGAAAAATCTTGTACCATACCTACCATGGTATTATATACCGCTTGATCGCCATGCGGATGGTACTTACCAAGAACTTCACCAACAACACGTACTGATTTGTGGTACGATTTATTATAATGAAAACCAAGCTGATGCATCGTATACAATACACGACGATGCACTGGTTTTAAACCATCACGAATATCTGGAAGCGCTCGACTCACAACAACAGACATTGCATAATCAAGAAACGATGCTTTTAACTCTTCTTCTATGAGTACTGGTTGAATAAGTAATTTAGTTTTTTTCCCTTGATTATTTGCTGCATCCATATGATTAGCCTTTTTATTGCGAACAGAATTTTAAAAATCCTTGTTGTAAATTTTTAAACAATATACATGCTCCTACATGTACTATACATCAAATAGTAAAAAGAACAAGATTCAACTCCTTTTTACATAGGAACATTGTGGCAACGTTCCGGATACTTATATTTTTAAAAAATATGCTTTTTCTTTGTCAATATATGATACTTATTTTGCCCTAGAATGTATTTTTAGAACCCCAGTACAAAAAATGCCCCAAAGTCATTTCCACATTAAATAATCATTTATATTGCTCTAAATATGCCCTTAAAGCATCACAGCTTTCCAGTGCATTATGTTACGCTCCTCCTATAAGGCGATTACAACGATTGTGGAAGATAAATTTCAACCCATATAATTTATACTATTATTATGCCATAAATTTCCAGATTGCCAACTGTTACAGGTTTTGGCTAGCCATTTGTATTATTTTGTAATTTATTTATAATGAGATATATAAGAATTGAACAGTTTATCCTATTATAGGAGGTTATTCCATGAAGAAATTCTATTTTTCAGCGCTTAACAGCACTTTGCTGCTGGGGCTTTTTATCACACAAAATCTTTCAGGAACAGCAGATATTAACCTACAAAAGGCCATTATCAAAGGTAATCCTGCAAAGGTAGAACAAGCATTGCAAGAGGGTGCTCAGATCAACCAAAAGCATCAAACAACCGGCAATACTCCCCTTATGCAAGCAATTGATAACTGTGCTGAAGCATCAATAATAAACAGAAAAAGCATGCTTAAACGCATGAGTCTCCTTGTGCTCGCATCATTGGCTGCAGGAGCGGGCACTTACTACTTAGAAGGTTTTTCAACTGCATGGAAAGCTGCTGGAGGATTATTGTTTGGTGGTGGCGCTTTAAATGCCTTAATAAGCCTCTTTACTCAAAAACCGCGCGACAAAATAATTGAAATATTACTAAACCAACAGGGGATTGATATTAATGCAACAAATGATCAAGAAATTTCGGCTCTCAAATTAGTGCAATCATATAAATCAGATAATGACCTGCCAAAAGGGATATTCGATAGAATCGAACAGAAATTATCGCGCAAACAAACAGGAACTATCGCGCGAACAAGAAGCTTGAAAAACTTAGGGCTCAAGTTCTGTTTGCTGCAGTAATGGTGCTATTTTCTAGCTAAGCTCACTATCCATTACCCATATTTTTTCACGGAAATAAAGTAAATCTTCATAATTTGTTGTTTGATCAGCTTTGTATTTAAGGATACATTTAAAATTCCGTTCGTAGTGAGATGCTCGATTTACAAACAACCATTATTTACTTACAATAATACTGTCCTTAATTTTCGTTACTAAACATCAATATGAATACTTATGAACTTAAAAACTATCAATCTGAAAGATTTTACCCCTGAAAGGGTCAGAAATTTTGCCATTATCGCTCATATCGATCATGGCAAATCAACACTATCTGATCGACTACTTGAGATAACTGGAACACTTTCTGAACGCGCAAAACGAGAGCAATTTCTTGATAAACTGCAAGTTGAGCGCGAACGGGGCATTACCGTCAAAGCACAAACAGCATCTATGTTTTATGAATTTGGCGGCAAAAACTATTTGCTTAATCTCATTGATACACCGGGACATGTTGATTTTAGTTATGAAGTATCGCGCTCGCTCTACGCATGCCAAGGCGCTCTTCTGCTCGTGGATGCAACCCAAGGAGTAGAAGCGCAAACTATGGCAAATTTTTACCTAGCCTTTGATCAAGATTTAACCATTATTCCCGTTATTAATAAAATTGATTTGCCGACAGCTAATGTTGAACGAGTTAGCCAACAAATGATGAAACTTTTTGATTTTAACAAAGAGGATATTATTTTGACCTCTGCTAAAACAGGTGTTGGCATTAACGACCTTCTTAATGCTGTTATTGAACACATCCCAAATCCACCAGGAGCTAGTGAACAATCACTTAAAGCATTGCTTTTTGATTCATGGTTTGACGAATATCGTGGCGTTATCTGCTTAATAGCTCTGCACGATGGCAGCATCAAAAAAGGCGATATGATTACGCTGGCACAACGTGGTATTTCATATGAGGTATTAGAAATAGGTTTAATGTACCCGGATGAAACCCCTACCGACGCACTGCATGCCGGTCAGGTTGGGTATCTTATTACTGGGATGAAAACAATAAAAGAAGCTCGCATTGGTGATACTATTTATCATGCTAAAAAACCGGTTACACCATTTGATGGGTTTAAGCCAGCAAAGCCGATGGTATTTGCCGGTATTTATCCAGTAGAAAACGTAGAATTTGAACTTTTGCGTGATGCTATAGAAAAATTAACACTCAATGATGCAAGTGTTACTGTTGAGAAAAAATCATCACCTGCACTTGGTCTAGGTTTTCGTTGCGGTTTTTTGGGATTACTCCATATGGATGTTTTTAAACAACGCTTAGAGCAAGAATATGGTCTTTCAGTTATTATCACCGCACCAAGTGTTCTTTATAAAGTAACAATAAAACACACAGGCAACACTATTACTATCGAAAGCCCAGCTGATTTCCCAGAACCACCTGCAATCGAAGAAATTCTTGAACCGATAATTAATGCAACCATCCTTGTACCTCAACAATATTTGGGCAATATAATCAAGCTCTGCGAAGAAAAACGAGGCGTACAAAAGGATTTGAGTTACCTTGATGAAGAGCGGGTTATCTTAAAATACACACTTCCGCTCAATGAAGTAGCAACTGATTTTTATGATCAACTCAAGTCATTAAGTTCTGGCTATGCAAGTTTTGATTACGAAGAAGCAGGATACCAACCCGCGGATCTTGTCAAAATGGATATTTTACTCAACAAAAATTCAATTGATGCACTCTCATGCATAGTTCACAAGGATAAAGCTTATTATCTCGGGAGAGATTTAGTTGAAAGACTTAAAAAAGTAATTCCGCGCCAACTTTTTGAGGTAGCTATCCAGGCAGCAATCGGATCAAAAGTTCTTGCTCGTGCCTCCGTTGCTCCATTACGAAAAGATGTTATTGCAAAATGCTATGGCGGTGATATTACGCGAAAACGCAAACTTCTTGAAAAACAAAAAGCTGGTAAAAAACGCATGAAACAGGTAGGAAACATAGAAATTCCACAAGAAGCATTTTTAACTATCTTAAAACGATAAGTAAGGGGCATGCTGTGCCAAAGCACTATATATTTCTAGGCATAGTATCAGCAAGCATAGCAACTCTTCTATTCTTTATCCTCATTAATAATCAACCGAATACTACTCATGCAATAACAAACAAAAAGCTTACTGTTGTGTGTACTACGAGCATGATTACTGATAGTGTTCGTCATATTGGCGGTGATCATATAATTGTTAAAGGTTTGATGGGCCCAGGAATTGACCCACATTTATACCGTGCAAGCGAAGGTAATGTACATGCATTAGCATCAGCTGATGTTATTTTTTATAATGGCCTACATCTGGAGGGCAAAATGGCTGATATATTAAAAAAAATGCAGCACATGACCAAAACAGTAGCTGTAACTGATGCCATTCCACGTGAAATGCTTCATGCACCTCCTGAATTTGATAACATCTATGACCCCCATATATGGCTAGATGTTCAATTATGGATGAAGGTTGTAATGTATATTCGTGATACACTTATTACACTAGATAGTACTCATAAAAATGATTATGAAGAAAAAACAAAAATCTATCTGCAAGAACTTAAAATACTGAATGATTATATTATCGAGAAAACACAAAAATTATCTCCTTCACAACGAATATTGGTAACAGCACATGATGCGTTCAGCTATTTTGGACGCGCATATGGTTTTAATGTTGTTGGTTTACAAGGCATAAGTACAGAATCGGAAGTTGGCACCAAAGATATACAAAATTTAGCAAATTATATTATTGAACATCGCGTTCAAGCAATCTTTATCGAATCATCTATTCCTACACGCAATATCGAAGCAGTACAAAAAGCTGTTGAAGCTCGCGGTTTGTCTGTTGCCATAGGCCCTGAACTCTTTTCTGATGCATTAGGCAATCCCCAAACACCTGCCGGCAGTTACATTGGCATGATACGTTATAATGTTGATACAATTATTAATCCTTTTTTTTATGAGAAGTAATAATGAAAAAATATATTTTATTAATAAGCACAGTTCTTATGGGGTTATCCTGTTCAGTTCATCCAATAAATAGCGATATAGGCGCTGTCGAAAATAATAATAATTCCTTCAAAGTGAGGAAAATACTGAGTGCTATTTCTCTCACTGGTTTAAGTATGGCAGCTATTAAGTTATATATGGATCAGGATCAACCTCCTCATATTAGGAAGCTTTGTGATGCTTTGGACAATGTTTGTTTTTATAGTGCCCGCACCATTCTTTTTGGCTTAGGTATATTTTTTTTGCATAGGTACATATATTTTTACTACTATATTAAGGATCTTAACAAAGAAAAGAATGCAAAGAAAATCTCAATTTCTCAAAATTCCAAAACAGCAATTTCATAATTTTTATTCTTAGATATATAAATACGGTATACTATCATTTCCATGGTATCTTACTGGTGAATACATAAAGAAGAATAGTATATCTACGATAATATGAACTCATATGCAATAAATATTAACAATCTTACTGTTACTTACAAAGATACACCAGCCTTGTGGGACATCGACATTAGTATTCCACAAGGAATATTACTAGCGATTGTTGGACCAAATGGGGCCGGCAAAACAACACTTATTAAATCTATGCTTGGACTTGTCAAACCACTAGCTGGATGCATCAGTTTTTTGGGTGGTTCATATAAACAACACCAGCGTGATATTGCTTATATTCCACAACGCTCACACATTGATTGGGATTTTCCGGTCAATGTTCTTGATGTTGTCCTGATGGGGCGATACGGCCACTTAGGCTGGATACGCCGGCCAACCAAACATGATTCCCTTGCAGCATTAGCTGCTTTAGAACAAGTTGGCTTGCGCAATTATGCAACACGGCACATTAGTCAATTATCATACGGACAGCAGCAACGCATTTTTTTAGCTCGTGCTTTAGTACAAAAGGCAATGATATACATTATGGATGAACCTTTTGTTGGCGTAGACACAACAACTGAAAAAACAATTATTACATTACTCAAACAGTTACGCGATGAAGGCAAGACGATTATTGTTGTTCATCATGATATGCAAACATTGCAAGCATATTTTGATTGGGCACTACTGTTAAATGTTAAACGCATAGCATACGGCCCAATTGAGCAGGTACTCATACCAGAATATTTAAATGCTACCTATGGTAATCACAATTTTTGGATCAATCAACACACATCTTTATGATGTATGAACTATATTCATTACTTACTATTAATTATACATTACGCCTAGTTATCATAGGAACCGGATTATTGGGTATTACATCAGGTGCGCTCGGCACATTTGTACTGTTACGACGACAAAGTTTACTTGGCGACGCAATATCTCATGCAGCATTACCTGGTATTGCATTAGCTTTTTTGATAACACACAGCAAAAATCCTGCTGTGCTTCTATGTGGCGGCGCACTCAGCGGTGGTATTGGTGCAGCAATAATAATATTGATAACCCGCACAACAACGCTCAAGAAGGACACTGCCTTGGGAATCATTCTTTCAGTGTTTTTTGGCTTTGGTTTAGTACTGTTAACTATTATTCAAAAATATCCCTTAGCACATCAAGCAGCTTTAAATAAGTTTCTTTTTGGTAACGCATCAACACTGTTACCAAGTGATCTTTATACCATGGGAATTATTAGCTTTGTGGTATTCTTATGCCTATTATTGTTTTGGAAAGAATTCACACTTTTTATCTTCGATACATCTTTTGCACATACAATAGGGTTTCAAACCACGTTACTTGATTGTTTGTTAACAAGCTTAACGGTATTAACTATTGTTGTCGGTTTACAAACTGTTGGTGTTGTTCTTATGAGCACAATGCTTATTGCTCCAGCTGCTGCCGCTCGTCAATGGACAACTCGCCTTGCTCCTATGACATTACTTTCTGCATGTTTTGGCGCATCTGCAAGTATCATTGGTTCATTAATAAGCGGCACCATTAATCAATTACCAACCGGACCCACCATCGTTGTTGTTATCAGCTTCATCGTCATGGTATCATTACTCTGCGCGCCACGACGTGGGGTTCTATGGAACAGATGGCATCACTCCCAAAAAAGCAAACAGTTATGAACATTATTCAACTTCAAATCATTCTTATCGCATCACTTGTTGCAATCGCATCGGTATTACCAGGGGTCTTTCTTGTACTCCGTGGTGTAGCGCTGATGAGTGATGCAATTAGCCATGCTATCTTACTTGGCATAGCAGGCATGTTTTTGATTGTTCAACAACTTGAATCACCATGGCTTATTATTGGTGCAGCCTTAGCAGGTATAGCAACAGTAGTATTAACTGAAGCAATTGTTCAAACACAATGTTTAAAAAAAGATGCTGCAATTGGCCTTGTATTTCCTCTCTTTTTTTCACTAGGCATTATTATTATCAGTCAATATGCACGCAACATTCACTTAGATATGGATATGGTTATTTTAGGAGAATTAGCATTTGCACCATTTAATCGTCTTATACTATATAACATCGATTGTGGACCATTCGCACTATGGAGTATGGGCATTATTGCACTATTAAATATCACCTTTGTTACGCTTTTTTATAAAGAACTTCAATTAACCACCTTTGATAGTTCGTTAGCACATATTTTAGGATTTACACCAACATTTGTTTATTACGGCCTCATGATAGTAACCAGTATTACTGCGGTAGGAGCATTCGATGCTGTCGGTTCTATTGTGCTTGTAGCATTAATGATCACCCCGCCAGCTACCGCATATTTATTAACTAATCGATTACCCTCCATGATTGGCATGAGCATCATCATTGGTATCTTATCAACTATTAGCGGTTATATATTTGCACATCACTTTGATGTATCAATCGCCGGATCTATGGCAACGATGAATGGCATTATTTTTTTGTTGGCGTTATTATGTGCACCACATAAAGGAATCTGCGCTCATTTACTTTTTACACGCAAAAAACAGATTAGTATTGCACAAGATATTCTTTATGCATATCTAGCAAAACATAAAAGCGCAAATCGATTTAATAAATACAATAAGATAGATATTGCAGCGCAACAGCTCGGCTGGAGCCGGTTATTTATGCATCGGATTGTACGATGTAGCATAAATAACGACCTACTTACCCAAAATAATAACTACCTATTAATAGCTCATGATCGCCACAATAAATCAAACTCTATTTGAAACAAACCTGATAATTTGACAAGCATAAAAATTCGTGTAAAGTATTGGCATGTGCATTATCGTCTTACATGTAAAAATCTAAAGGTTATTATGATTAACAACTATATTTGCCGCTTCATAAACAATCATTTCTTATATTGTGTACTGATCAGTTTTTCAATCAACAGTCCTATATTATCAGAACAAAGTCTCCCAGAAATCTCAGTCGAACAACAGGTACAAGAAATACCGGTAAATATGGAACACAAAGATGATAGCACCCAAAAATCAAATAATGAGAAAAATATTCAACCGCAAAAAAGGACTGCATGGCAACGTATTAAAAAATACATGCCATCATTTCTTCACCACTATATAGCAGAAATCGATAGTATTCAACGAGCCATTCTTCTTGGTTCTTCCTTTATATTTCCAGAAAAAATTTTACAACTACACGGTACCATACAACCTGATGATATATTATCATCTCAACAGCAAGAAAAGCTATATTCAATATTAAATGGCATAGGTATTGATCCTCACAAGATTTCGATTAAAGCAATAGATTCATCAGGCAAGTTACCAGGATTAACGATCGGCAATTCGATGATTGCTTTGGATTCAAACTATCTATCGCAATTAAACGATGAAGAACAGCAATTTTTGATCGGCCATGAAGCTATACATATAAAAAATAATGATATTGCAAAAATGGCTATTATCTCTCTCATCATTCCAATTATTACCCATTATGGGTTAAATATGTACGATGAGGGAATACAAAAGATTATCGAAAAAATCCAACAACACCTTAAATGCGAAGATACTCATATTATTAATAAAGCACTTAATTTTATTAAAAAAGCAAATAATAAAATTTCCTCTTTTTGTCTTACTAAAGCGTTTGTATCGTTTTATCTATTCGCAAAATACTCGCAATATTTAGAAAAAAATGCTGATATTCAAGCTGCTATACAACTTAATTGTGCTCAAGGAGGAGTGCAATTTTTTGATAAGTTTGATAGGGTCAATCGACAACTATCGCACGATCTAAAAATTCCTTCTTGGCTTTTGCGCCTCTTGGATCCTTTACATCCTCCATTGCCAGATCGGATTGCATACTTGCAAGATCTTGTAAAAAAATAAAAGCTATATACTTTCACAAATTAATTATGATGCTATAATAAACCTAACATTTTCAGGTTAAATCATATTGTACGTATTATTTTACCGGATAAGTAGTAGTATCTATGGAAAAAAAATCATTCTTTTCACGTGATAGTTTTATTTTTGTTGTTGCTTTAGTGGCTGTTATTTCAGGATGGCTGGGATGGATGTATATCCCTCTTATCCTTAAAGTGGCCGAAATTATGGCAGAAATTTTCATTAATCTTCTCAAACTTATCAGCCTTCCGCTTATTTTCTTATCGATCGTTTCAACTATCACGAGTATGAAAAGCTTTGAGGAAATGAAACAGCTCGGCAAAAAGGTACTTAAATATACATTATCAACTACCATCGCTGCAGCCGCACTTGCATTGGTTATCTTTCGCCTTATTAACCCTGTACGCACAATTGTATCCCTTCCTCAAGAAGCAATGGCAGAAGGGCCAACACAGGGGTATTTATCATTTTTAATGAAAATTGTGCCACCCAATATTGTTGAAGCATTTAGCAACAATGCTAATGTAATGAGCATTGTCTTTATTGCCATTTTGCTGAGTTTTTCAATTTTATCGTTACCACACGATAATAAAAAAATTCTAGAAGATTTTTTCTCAAGTTTATTTGCAGCGATTCTTAAAATTACTCATCTTATTTTGTACGTAATGCCAGCCGGTGTTTGGGCCTTTATTACATTGTTTACAACAAACGTTCTTGATTATTATTACACAGGTAAAAATGACTTTTTGGGATTCCAAAACTTATTGCTGTATACTGTTTGCATTCTTCTGGCGAATCTTTTGCAAGGAATTGTTGTTCTACCGCTTTTGCTGAAATTTAAAAATATTTCTCCACTCAAAACTGCACGAGGAATGTATTCAGCCCTTGTCGTCGCCTTTTTTTCAAAATCATCAAATGCAACATTGCCGGTAACGATTCAATGTGCAGAACAACAGTTAGGTATCTCATCACGAGTTGCACGATTTACGTTACCACTTTGCTCAATAATTAACATGAATGGCTGCGCTGCATTTATGCTTATCACTGTGCTATTTGTATCGATGAGCTATGGAATAACATTTTCACTCCTTGATATGATTGCATGGATATTTATTGCTACCATAGCTGCCGTTGGTAATGCTGGTGTCCCAATGGGATGCTATTTTCTCACAAGCGCTTTTCTTGTTGGCATGAATGTCCCACTGCAGATTATGGGTGTTATTTTACCACTGTATACCGTCATTGATATGATAGAAACGACACTCAATGTTTGGTCTGATTCATGTATTGCTGCCATTGTTGATAAAGAAGTTCCAGGATAATCTCTTCTTGTTCATTACCCATTTGATTCGCATACAAAAAATGTGCTATGGTTAGATCATTATTAATCGTAGTGTAACAAGGAGTCAGCTATATGCCAGAACAACCACATGAACATGCCAAGCAAGCAGGTCATATCTTTTCGGGTAATATTTATATTTTTCATGCTTTTGATGTCGGCGATGATATTGATTTAAAAAAGATTAAAAAAGCTGGTATCGTCATATCTCGGCCACTTTCATTGTCCAAATATTTTAAAAATTACCACATTCCACTTGCTATAGAACTTCCTCATCCGCATACCAGTACAAAATGTATTGAAGCTAAAATTCATAATTTTGGTGCCATCTCTTTGACCTATAAAATACCATTTCAAGATACACTAGAAGAAATACAAAAAGGCTTAGAGGCACTTGACTACCAATTTCAAGAACAAAGTGTCAGCGATGTAAACTCTATATATAAAAAAATTAAAAAATATATAAAAACACCAAAATTCTTTCAAACACGTTCATCATACTTAGTTATCGAGGTAGATGTAGAACCAATCATAGATGCTGTTACATTAAAAGAAAAATATGCCGGCATTATCGCATCAATGGTACGTTTTGAAACAAAAACATTATCTGAAGCACAAAAAAATGAAATTTTAGAAGATTCAATTGGTTATTTTAGAGGTGATCTAATTGTAATCGATACTGAAGCGGCATTTGTATATGATGCAGAATATGAAGAAATTTTAGGATTCTTTGAATTTGCTAATATACAGCATCTTGAACTTCGTTATTTCGATCGGCTGCTGGACCAACAACTTAACGCTATTTATGAAGAAAAAGTTCGCAAATTAGGAATTAAGACCTATATTCCCTTTATCGGAACCTTATCAAGAAGTCCGGTTGATGAATTGGGAAAATTAAAAGCTGATATTTCAGTTATTACCGAACGCCTTGAAAGTAGTATCAAATTGGTTGGCGAACCATATTTTTCCGAACTGTATATGTTGCTCGTTGATAAACTTGGTTTACAAAGCTGGAAAGATGCCATTGATAAAAAACTTGCTATCATCAAAGATGTTCGCTCTATATTTCAACATAAAGTTGACGCCGCACGAGAAGACTTACTTTCATTGCTTATCATTATATTAATTTTAATAGAACTTATCGTTGCGCTGGTACGAAAATAAGAGATAAACATGCGTTATAGAAAAAAAGTTAGTGTTACTTAGCAACACTAACTTTTGCCGGACGTAATACTTCGCCTTTGAATGTAAATCCTTTTTGCATGACTTCAATTATCTGACCTGATTCATGTTGGGCAGATTCAATATGTACTAATGCTTCATGCAATGTAGGATCAAAAGATACGAGTTCAGTAATTTCTTCAACCTCGTACTTTTTCAAAAACTTATAAAGCGATTTATTAATCATCTCAAATCCAGTAAGCCATGCATCAAGCTGGGGGGTACGTTCCTTTTTTTGATGTTCTTGCACAGCTCTATCAAAATCACCAACAATAGCAAGCAAATCGGTAATGAGTTCTTTTTGCCCAGCTTGAATCCAAAGAGATTTTTCCTTATTAACTCTTTTTTTGAAATTTTCAAAATCGGCACTTACATGTACTAATTTCTTTTTCCATGCTTCAACTTCAGTACGACATTCTACTAATTGCTGCTCATACTGATTAACCTTTTCTTCAGTAGAATCTTTTTTTGTTTCCATAGAAACTTCAGATTCTTCAATATTACACACTTCCTGCTCAACATTATCCAGTTCTTTTTCATTCATGATGAAAATTCCTCAAAATGCTAAAAGTCCACTTAATATAAATATTAATTAAGTATACCAAAGCTCGATAAGCTGGACAAGAAGCAAAAACTGCTCTTTATGCTCTAATTTATTAACTAAATAGAAATAAAGACTATTCACGAAGATTACGCTCAACAATGATTTTTGACTATTTTCATAAGATTAATAAGCTAGTACTCATGCATGCTCAATTACCTGCTACAAAGGAAGTGGTCGATGAAAAAAATGATATACTATGCCCTCATTCTTATTGTCCTAGGGATGTTACAAACTATCCATATTTCTGCCATTGATCGAGCACATTTTTATCGTGCAACACCTTTTTTTGATGAACCGCGTCTTGCAAAAGATTGGTTAACCTCTATTGATGTATCATTTGGGGGCGGATCAACTAAAAAAGCTCGCAATGCCGAGAAAGAAAAAACCAAACTATTAAATATTTTTGGTCTGCATAATATGCATAAACTGGGTAGTAATGTTCCTAATAAAGATCTGACTGACTCGCAAGATATAATACCCACACTACTTTCCAGAGAAGTTGGACGTGATAATTTTGGCAAACTCAAATTTACGGGAAAATTCAACATTCGAGAGATACTTTTTCTCTTTAGCCAAAATTTTACCCGTGGTTTTTTTGGACAGGTGTATATTCCTATTCGAAAACTAAAAATAAATAAAATTACCTTTGAAGATCAATCACCTACCGATACTGCTTGTCCCAATATTAATACACCTATTTGGCAGGCATTTTTAAATAACTTTGATGCTATTTTACAGAAACATGATATAAGCTTAAAAGGCGTTAATCGAACAGGAGTTGGGGATATATCATTACTGATTGGATGGACCCATAGTTATCACGAAACAGAACTTTTAGATTTTGTTGATACTACAATCAGAGTAGGTATCCTAACGCCTTCCGGAAGACAAAAAGATCCCGATAAAGCATTTGATTTACCGCATGGCTACGACGGGCATGTAGGTATTCCCATAAATATCGCATTTTCTTCTGGTGTATACAATTGGGTAACTATCGGTGGCTATTTTGGCTCACTGATTTTCTTCAACAAAAAAAAGGATATCCGTATGAAAACCGATAGTGAACAAAATGGATTTATTAAACTTGCCAAAGGAGAAGCAACCATAAAAAAAGGAACTATATGGGATGTTGGTACTTATATTAAAGCTGATCATGTCATCAGAGGGCTTTCATTTTTGCTTGGCTATTCATTTGTAAGCAAAGATGATGATACATTAACACCAACCAATACGGCTATTTTTGATCCAACAGCAGCCAATAGCGATGAAATGCTCAAAAAATGGAAAATGCACACGGTGCATTTTATGGCAGAATATGATTTCGCAAAAGAACATGCACAATGGGGGCCTCGTATCGGTATCTTTTATAACCGTCAAGTAAGCGGCAAGCGTACATTTAACACAAATATAATTGGAGGGTATGCAGGCCTGGAGATTGCATGGAACTTTGATTAGTACTTTTTCAAAAGAAGGAAGCGTAATGATAGGCAATTACTGGAGGCAGATAAGCGTTATAAGCATAAGTATTATATTATTTTCCATAAATATACTCCATACTACAGTTTTAGTTAAAGGTAATGCCACGCAACCACAAACATTCACACAACCGGTTAATGCAAAAGTTTTTGATCGAGCAACTGGCACATTCTATGTTGGGCTTAAAGCAGGAGCTGGCACATCTGCCATTTCAAAAGTACCACGCAGCAATTTTGCTGAATTACCACAATTTAAAGCTATAGCTACCGATTCTTTGCTTAACGGCAAAGAGATTGAACAGTTAACACTTGCTACCTCAGAAGGTAACCGATCACCAAATCTTGCCCTCGTTGCAAAAGATGCATCTGATTTTCTTTTTACACAAACAGCCGTCATTATTTCATCAAATGACGGTAAGAATGTTCAACAAAGCCCCACATTAAAAGCTGCTAATCCAACAGCTAACATGGATGGTGAAAATACAAACGGCATCGTTAGCATGGCAGCTAATAATGCATTTATTTTTGTTGCAGTTAGACCTTCTGATGCAAGTTTTGGCGATGAAAATAGCGGTATTGCTCTTGTTAGTATTAATCAAGATACCTTGGCATTAGCACAAGTTCCGGCAGTTGCTGGCGATACTGGCATTAAAGCTCAACAACTTGATGCAACTATTGATCAGGTTAATATTTCTCCTGATGGTGGGATGAATAATCCACTCATCGTGCCAAATCGAGCAGCTATGCATTGGGATGATAAACTACAACGTTTATATATAGGGCTGCAACTTTCTACTGCTGATAATGGAGATAATGGTGATGGCGCTAACGCTGTTGTTGTTGCTCGAGTTGATAATAATTGTACATTGGTACTAGAAAGTTTTGTTCCGAACAATGCACTTATTAATGGTGAAGCTAATAGAATTGTAGCAGCAAAACAAAATGCCAATAATCCTCTGGATCTTGCTATAGCACATATACATACTATGCATTGTAGCACAGGAGCAAGCTATCTTATTATCAATGGCGGCAATGGCACGATATCACCTATTGGTGATCCGCCAATGGATACTGGCACCGTAGGCAATCTTATTTTTGCACTTCCTACGGTTGATACCAATAATCCAAACGATGTGAATCAAGGTATATTAGCTAATAAAAATAACTTTAATGCCACCACAGCAAGATTCGACAGTCCTGTTGATAATACCACAGGAGGTAATAATCAGCTCACAAAACCTGATGATCTGTTTGCTCAAGTCGGAAATGGTTCTCTTCCTATTCAATCATCAACTAATATTTCTGATATTGTTGTTATTGGTGACACCGTCTACGTTTCAATCAACACAGTACAAAGTGATAAAAATGATACAGGTATTTTTTACTCTCAAGCTCTTTTTGACGAAGAAGGCAAAATTATTCGGTGGACACCGTGGGTAAAACGAGCATTTCCATTTGATGGCTTTCCCGATAACACGACTTGTCAAGGCCGAGTTGCATTCTTTGCCGTTGACGCAGTCTCTAGCAAAATTTTTGCAGTAGACGGTAGTACAGCTCAGACAGTACGATTAACAGCATGGGATCGTGGTAATACTGAAGTATCACTTGCCCGCCGTGTATCATCTGTACTGACGAACGGAAGTTTTTCTGCCCTTGATCTCGATCAAGCAACTCGAGGATTTGTTAACAATACAATGAGCAGATATGCACTTTTTGGTGGAGCTAACCAAATAGTATTTGCCCAGACAAGCAAAGCGCTCGGCAATGAAATCGATAGCCCTCAAACAGTTATTACTGATTTTTCAGATCCTGCTAATTTTTTAAAAACTGAACTTCCCAAAAATTCTGGGTGCGTGCAAACGCTCGAATACTCAAGAAGAACAGATGATGAAGGGCCGCAAAACTACTTCTTTGCAGGAACAGAAAACGGTTTTTTTGTTTTTGCTGATGCCAATGGTAATGGTTTTAATGTTAATGAGCTCGGCAATCTTAATACAACACCATTTATGGGACGAGGATGGCAAAAAATAGATACTCTACCAGGATCAATTATTGCTATTCAAACAACAGGACGGTCATTATATGTACTGACATTTGAAACAACGAATAATAAACCGCTCAAAAGCAAACTATTTAATATTCCTTTTGATAACGATATAGCAACAATGTTTGCGCAAAATAATATACGCCTTATGGCAGAATCTGAAGAAGAAAGCTTCTCTAGTATACAGCTATTTTTAGGAATAAATATTATAGCCACTATGGCTGATGGTACTACAGAACAACTTGTACTTTCAACCAATAGCGGTCTGTTCAAATCTTCACGAATAGGTGGCATTCAGCAAAATGATACCGATCAACTCAATGCGCAATGGCAACGTATTAATGCAGGCGGCGCAACTATGTATGCCGATATAATAGGTATCAATACCCCGGCTTCTTCAACTGTCTGGCCGATCAGCGTTCAAGATGAAAAAGGATTAAAAACATTTGAACGAAGCAGCATTCATCAATTAAGCGGTACTATGGATGCTGGTCCATTTAACTTTGTCCCTTCCAAATTTAATGCAATTGAATTAACATCTGCATTCGAAACACTGGATCCTATTACTCATTTTTGGTCTGATGGAGCACGTAGATTATTCGTTATTAATCGTCAAAAAGACCCTGCTACAATAAATAAACTACTTTCATTTCCTTTTGATACAAAAGAATGGAACATACAAAATCCAGCTCAACATGTCTTATTTGATCCTGTCCTTGCCAATACATCACGATTCTTTTGGGTTAAACAGATTGGAGTCACCGGTATTTTAATGGCAGGAACCAATGAGGGTGTAGTAGCACTCGAATAATTTATGCATTTCCAGCCAGGAGTTGCTGCAACTGTGTTTTAATATCTTGTAATAATTTGTATCCGGTACCATTATACGTTGCATATTCAATAATATCTTTATGTTCATTTGCTATAGTTTCTATAATCACAACCAAATATTCCGCATCATCTAATGAAAAAAATGCTTTCTTTTTATATTCACGTATCATTTGTTTCACATACGTGTTCAAACGGGCCAGTTTGCCAATAACTCCATCAGATAATATTGAACAATCTTGATCTGATTGATTACACTCACGCAACATTTTTAAATCTCCCCAAATTTGCATACACGTATCAAGCACCATCTTAAATGATGAAGACGGGAATAAACGATCAAAACTAACCGTTATTTTGTCATCATGTGCAATCAATAAACCAACAAACGTTAAAGGTATAAATATGAGCAAACGATACCTCATTGCCATCCCCCCTTATAAAATTACTTCATTACTATCTTTTCTGGATAGCGATAAATATATTTTTTATTCTCTATATTATAATTCTCTCAAAAATATACCCTATCTGTCAATATTATTGAAAATATCAAAGAAGTATTATAAATTAGTCAGCGTTATTGATCAAAAGAAACTAACTATACATCTTACTCATTGGATTATTAGAAAGGTAAATCATCCTGAAATGGCGGCTCATCTTTAAAATTAATTCCACCGGCTTCGGTAGTTTCTTGAGTCTCTGCAGTTTTTGATTGATCATTTTCCTGCGCCTGACCTTGACGCTTTTTGATAGTATCAAGTTGATCTAACAGTTCTTTTTCAAGCTTATTATTCGGGTCAAGACGAGCATCATTTACATTGTTTTGCTGTGTTTCATCACTATTTTCTAAGGTAGCATTAGAAGAGAGAAAAACAACGCGATCAGCAACAATAGAATGTTTATTACGTGTCTGGCCATTAGGATCTTCCCATGTATCAAGTTTGATACGGCCTTCCACCAAAACAGCTCTACCTTTTTGTAAGTATTGCCTACAACTTTCTGCTTGAGCACCCCATACATCAATATCTATGTAGCAAACCTCTTGAACCATATTGCCTGTTTGCCTATTTTTGAATTGACGATTCGATGCTAAACCTAATCTACAAACCGCTTGACCTGAGGTAAGTTGTTTATATTCAGGATCTCGTGTAAGATTCCCCATCATAATGATACGGTTGTATCCTGCCATTCAGTTCCTTTCAGAAATATTTTGATATTTTTATTTAAGAAATATTACGTTAAAGCATAAAAATGAGTATAAAGCAAAAGAAAACTATGTGAAGTAAACTAATAAGAAAAAATCATGCAACCTTTTCTTTACCCTTTTTATGAGTCTGCTCTTTAAGTGTTTGCAAAAAGGCCAAAAAATCTTGCAAATCATTCTGCATAGTAATCATCTGCTCATTAAACTGTTGTATTTTATTTAGACATTTTTGTAATTGTTCTTTATTCGTCGAGGCAAAAAAGCTGTGCTTATTTCCTTCTAAATATTCATATATCTTATCAATCTCTATTTCTTGAATTTCAGCAATAAGTTTAGACGTACGAGGCAATAATTTAAATGACTGACCAAATGCATCATAGCATTCATCCTTAAGTACCGGCACAGAATTTTTTTTCTTCTTAACAACAAAATTTTCAGCGATGAGCCAGCATCCACATAATAATATAGTTACTAATCCTATATGTTTACTGAGATATTTCATAGATTAACCTTATTACTCTTAATTAAACTGTTGACCACCAATGCGAATATATTGAAACAATGAGGCAAAAACGAAACATAATACAAGACCAAGCATGCTATAATATGTTTTTATAGGAAGCCAATGAAAAAAATAACAAGCAAAAAGCCAAATGATAAAGCAAATTTGTATAACTGTCGTTATTTTACCAAGCCATGTAGGGCTCACGTTAAGATGACCATTAATCAACAAAATGATCAATGCCCCAACAATAACAATCAGCTCTTTGCAGAGTACTAATAACACAAACCATAGAGGAATACTAAAGAGCGGTGATTGAACAAAAGCAAGCGTAAAAAAACAGGATAATATTAATAGTTTATCTGCAACAACATCTAAACAAGCACCCAAAAATGTTTTTTCATTCCACCAGCGAGCAACATTACCATCAATAATGTCAGTTAAGGCAGCAATTACAAACCAAACAAAAGCAACTCCCCAATGCTGTAAAATCATTGCCCCTACAATAAAAGGTACTAACGCAATACGAATCAGTGTAAACATGGTCGAAATAGTCATCCTTTTTTGATGAGCGGGAAGTTTTTTAAAAAAGTGAATGTTTAATTTGGCCATGCTGATTAACTCAATCTCAACTATTTTAACGAGTCAGTAATCATTCCTGCCCCAAGACATAGAGTATCATCATAAAAAACTGCAAATTGTCCTGGCGCTATTCCTTGATCACTTGAAGCAAGTTTTACCCGTATGCTACCACCAGAACCTTCATCAAGTATACCATCATACATATGCTTACCATGACGTATTTTGATTTGCAGCCTTTTTTTCTCTGGGCGTATTCCTGCTATCCAATTACAATGAGAAACTTCAAACGTATCACGCTTTTTATCAGGAGCATAATATGTTCGTGAAATATACACAATATTCTTATTTACATCTTTTGCAACTACATACCAAGGACCTCCAGCAAGCCCTGAACCTTGGCGTTGCCCTATGGTATGGTACCAAAAACCTCTATGTTCTCCAAGTTTTTTACCGGTTTCAAATTCAACTAAATCACCAGGAGATTCTCCCAAATGATATTTAAGAAAATCATTAAACTTTAATTTACCCAAAAAACAGATTCCTTGACTGTCTTTTCTATCTTTGTTTGGCAGGTTAAATGTTCGTGCTAACTCTCGTACTTGATCTTTACGCAAGGAACCAAGTGGAAATAGCACACGTGAAAGTTGTTTTTGGCTTAAATAAGACAAAAAATATGTTTGATCCTTAATAGGATCTGCCGAACGAAGCAGCTGTATTTTACCATTTTCTTGTTTAATTGATGCATAATGCCCAGTAGCAATTTTTTCAAAATCTGAACCAATTTTATCAAGAAAGAGTCCAAACTTAATACGTTGATTACACAAAATATCCGGATTTGGTGTTCTCCCAGCCTTTACCTCGGCAATAGTATAGGCAACTACCTCATCATGGTACTCTTTTTGAAGTGAAACGACTTGTAATGGCACATCAAGCTGTTTGCATACCTTTTGCACATACGCAAGATCCTCTTCCCATGGACATTCACCCAGAGATGCCAGTTCGTCTTCAAGCCAAATTTTGATATAAAATGCGGTCACATCGTACCCCTGTTGCTTGAGCAAACTCAATGCAACAGAGCTATCAACACCGCCAGAAACTAATACTGCTACCTTCATATAATCACCCAATGAAGCGCTCAACGGCTTAAAAGCCGTTGTATCGCGCAAAATTCTTCGAAGCCAACTCTACTCGCCCAGTTTAAAAACCGAAGTTTTCTGGCATAGTAGAATACATTATTTTTATTCCTACAACGATATTATTGTATCACACTTTCATCAAGCAATCACCCAACATTGATTCTCCTGATTATCAGCAAAATATAGATGCCATGGGCAATTTCACCTTTAATAGTACAACAATATTTACAATTTGTTAAATAAAGCCTATAATGATAATAGAATGTTTAGAATAGTAAAAAATTAGAGCCTGGTCGAAATTAGGGACTTTAGCATTCGTTTCATAATGTCCTCCATTCACTTGATTTCAAGTGAGCTATTCCACAATTACGGCTAGGCTCTTCCTGTTTAATATTTAAGCTTATTCGTTCGTTAGCGCTGGACAACAGATGCGAATCCTGATCGAGAGGTATCTTTTTGATGGGGATTGCCTACATAAGCAATGTTGCTTTTACCAGAAGCTCTCGCTTTTAATCCTGCAGTAACTTTTACTTCAGCCTCGCTAAATTCAGATGCCTGAATAAAAGCCGTAGCGCTTGTAAGATTCTGAGCGTTATATTTAGCCAATTCAGAAATATGGACTTCTTGGTGGCTGACCGTACCGCACAATGTTGCTTTGCTAGAATCGCTTGCGCATACTTTAAGTTCATCTGCACAAAGCTTTTGAATCTCTATTTCACTTGAATTTGATAACTCTATGGAAAGGCGTTTGCTCAAGAGATTTCCCAATAAAGCTTCTGCCTTTATTTTAGTAGAACCATTTTGTTTAATCATACTAAGCCACTTTGCCGTAACATAATATGTTAGTGGATTGGTTGCAATCAAATGAACCGTTGGCATCGGCTTAATAATCAACGTGTTATGGTTAACAAAGCTCATTATGTACGGAATAATATTATCTTCTCCCTCTACCTCCAATGCATATGGTTCTTTCTGTTGATCTGAGTTTAACATCAGCGTTCCTACTCCCTGCAAATCTATTGTATCAAATGGCGCTATCTTGCGGCATACTCTTTCAAGCTTACCAGAGCCTTCTACTATGGTTTTTACCATGCTATTGCTATTGTGTATTTGGCAGGCAAAATTCAGGCATAACAATGCATAAATTATCTTTTTCATGTATCTTTCCTTTAAGTTTAAAAACTATAATATGCATAAAAAGTACCGTATAATCACTAGAAAATCAAAAAACAATCAAATAATAAGTATCTTTAAAAGAAAGTAATAACTCGCTACACTAAATAAGAAACATTGATTTTTCTCAATTACTCACAGGTAACTAATATGAATCTTATTAAACAGATCCAACAATCATTTGTATCGTATATCAAACAAACCTTTGCAATTGATGATCAATTAGCTAACAACTGTGCATTCACACTCAATATCGATGAAAAAAAACAAGCATTTGGCGACCTTAATTCTAATGCAGCGATGATCCTTGCTAAGCATTTCAATAAAAACCCTCGTGAGATTGCACAAGAAATAGTGCAGCAATTTAGCCATGAATATATTGAAAAAATAGACATAGCAGGGCCAGGATTCTTAAATGCTTTTTTAACAAAACAGGCATTACAGCAATTGGCTCACAATCTATTTTGTGCACAAGAAACGTTTTTCGTGCTCGATCCGAGCATGCCAAAACATAATTATTCAATTGAATTTGTTAGCGCTAACCCAACAGGACCATTACATTTAGGACATGGCCGAGGTGGGATCATTGGTGATGTCCTTAGTAATATTCTGACTTTTTTAGGGCACAAGGTCACCAAGGAATACTACATTAATGATGCTGGGGCACAAATACAAAAATTAGGCCAGTCATTTAAAATTCGATGCCAGCAAGCTGCGGGCATCGGCATTTCTATGCCAGAAGATGCTTATCACGGAGAATATCTTATTAATTTAGCTCAAGAATGTGTTGCTCACCATGGTAAAGCACTTTTTGAAAAACCGGATACATTCTTTCAAGACTACGCCAAGAATCATTTATTACAGCACATTAAAACAACCCTACATGATTACGGTATTACATTTGATGTCTGGTTTTCAGAAAAAACATTGCACGAAAGTGGCTCTATAGAGCAGGCAATTGATATGCTCAAGCAAAAACAATATCTGTACGAAAAAGATGGAGCTTTATGGTTTACATCAACAAAGTTTGGTGACGACAAAGATCGCGTATTGCGCAAATCAACAGGAGAACTAACCTATGTTGCAGCAGATCTTGCCTATTTATGCAATAAAGTAGATCGTGGCTTTGATCATTTGATTATGGTCCTTGGACATGATCATCATAGCTATGCGATACGCTTGCAAGGAGCACGCAAAGCACTTGGCCTCAGCAAATACCCGCTTGATATTATTTTGTATCAGTTAGTCAAAATGAAAGCAAGTGGACAACTTGTGCGTATGTCTAAACGAGCAGGCACACTGGTTGCTCTTACAGATGTCATCCGAATGGTTGGAACTGATGTTACACGGTTCTTTTATCTCAACAAAAAGGCTGATGCACAACTTGAATTTGATTTAGATTTGGCGCTTAAAAAGACAGAAGAAAATCCTGTTTATTACGTACAATATGCTTATGTGCGCACCAATAGTATTTTAAAAAAAGCCGAACACGAAGCATCGCTTAGCGCAATAAGTGATGCTGATGCTATACACGTAGGACCACATGAAGCTCTTTTAATCAAAAAAATAGTATCATTAAAATCTCTCCTTAAAGATATAAGCAGCAATCATCAGACGCATCTCCTCACCTACTACATTCTTGAATTGGCAGATACATTTCATAGTTATTATGCCAAACATCGAGTAATTGATCTCGATAACCCACAACAAAGCCGTGGGCGCTTACTGTTAATTATATTACTCAAAAATACCTTTGAACTATGCTTAAAGCTTCTTGGCATTAGCCGCCCAGAAAAAATGTAACTATACAAACATAAAGATATTGATTTCCCCTTACTGACTATATTACAATTAGAATAAATGGGGCAGGGCTAGAAAAGGAGAAATGCGATGAAAAAAGCAGTTTTATTATTATGTACATTCATATTATGGTCTATGCCACATTATATAGCATCCGCTTCGATTAAATCATGGCTGAAAGAACGGAAAGTTACCAAAGATATAAAAACTAAAGAAGCTAGGCTTAAAGCAGCGCTTCAATCAGTAGAAAGATATAAAAGACATGACTGGGTTAACTTTATATACGAAAAAATAAGTTCAATCATTGATAATGTTAATGGAATAGCTGCTGACCCAATTGCAACAGCACAATTCAAGATGGAAGATTATGCATTGCTTAAAGATAGATTAAGTCAAATAAAGGATAAGACATGTAGCATGGGCTTTCGCAAACGAAGCATTATCATCGGTGATGAAGACGTAAATGAGCTTATAGACAATCTTATTAAAGCAACAGGTCTTTATATTCAAGCTCTTTCTACACAAACACAAAAAGAATCTATAGGGACTAAATAAATTAAACAAATCAAGTCAGATTCGCCATTGTTGTCATACCAAAAAATATATATAATTAAGTTAAATAGCTTAATTCATTACTGTAAAACATGGGAGTCATATGGCAAAAATCGATTTAAATCTTATTCAACAACTAAGAGAACAAACTGGCGCAGGTATGATGGATTGCAAAAAGGCACTCCAGGAATCTGAAGGTAATATTGAAAAAGCAATTGAAATATTACGCAAAAAAGGTGCTGCCGTTGCTGCAAGACGTGCTAGTAAAGAAACAGCACAAGGCATAGTGCAAGCTTACATACATCCAGGCAATCAGATTGGCGTTTTAATAGAAATCAATTGTGAAACTGACTTTGTAGCGCGCACTGAAGATTTTCAACGTTTTGCGCATGATATAAGCATGCACATAGCAGCGCTGAAACCATTATACTTAACCCCTGAAGATGTTAATGCTACATTTATTGAGCATGAAAAGGATATTATTAAGGAACAACTGGCCGGCAAACCGGAAAAAATCATTAACCAAATTGTTGAAGGCAAGATTCAAAAACTATATTCAGAAATTTGTCTTATGAAGCAAACATTTGTCAAAAATGATCAATTTACCATTGAAGACCTGTTAAAACAACTCATTGCTAAAACTGGTGAAAATATAAAAATACAACAATTTGCTCGATTTGAGATAGGTGCATAATTTATTAGGACATTTGTAATGAACGTTAAAAAGAGGATTTTGCTGAAACTCACTGGAGAAGTTTTTCTTGCTCCTAATAAAAATCAGCCTAGTTTAACTACTGTTAATGCTATTATTACACAGCTTAAAAAACTGAGCTCAACACATCAATTTGGTATTGTTATCGGCGGAGGCAATATTTTTCGAGGAAAAGAACATGGCAGCGCACTTGGCATATCGCCTTCGATAGGGCATCAGATTGGCATGCTCGGCACTATCATGAATGGCCTTGTTTTTTATGATTTATTAGAACAGCGTAATATAGCATCATCATTGTTATGCGCTATACCATCACCAGAAATTGGCACTCCCATCTCTCAACAAACAATAGATAAAGCGCTCAAACAAGATTGTTGTCTTATTTTTACTGGCGGGACAGGGAACCCATTTTTTACCACTGATACCAATGCTGTGCTCCGGGGATTACAAATTAAAGCAGATGAGATTTGGAAAGGTACTAAGGTGGATGGAGTTTATGACGCTGATCCGCGCACACATCCTGAAGCAAGGCTCATTAAGCATATATCGTATGATGAAGCTCTAAGCAAAAAATTAGCTATTATGGATGCCACGGCACTTACACTAGCAGCGCAGCATAATTGTACTATCCGAGTATTTAACATTTTTACCGATGAGCCTTTGATACGTGCAGCTCAAGATGAACAGTTCGGTAGCTTAATTACATAAAGGGAAACAGACTATGATAGAGTTAACATTAACTGAAAATGAATCCAAGCCATTTGAAACAGCTATGGATGCAGAAATGATCAAAGCAATCAAGCACTTTGAAGGAGAATTGATTAAAATCAGGACAGGAAGAGCTCATACCTCATTAATTGAAGATCTTTCCGTTGTATGTTATAGCGGCCAACCAATGCCACTTAAAAATATCGCTGCTTTAAGTGCTCCTGATGTACAGTTATTGACCATACAACCCTGGGATACATCAGTTATCAATGATATAGAAAAAGCAGTTCTGAACTCTGATTTAGGCTTAACGCCAGTTAATGATGGCACAATCATTCGATTACAACTTCCTCAAATGAGCACAACCAGGCGAGAGGAATTAATTAAGATTTTGGGTAAAAAAACAGAAGAATGCAAGGTTGCCATCAGAAATATTCGCAAGGAATTTAATAACCTGATACGAGATGCAAAAAAGAATAAAACAATCTCTGAAAACTTTTATAATAGACTCTGCGATATTCTGCAAGGGGTCACTGATAGTTTTATTAATAAGATAGACCAAAAGAGCAAGAAAAAGGAGCAAGAAGTCACAAGTATCTAAACAAATTTACCTAAGCATAACTCCTTAATTAATTATTTCTTTTTTTGAGCATCCTTTGATACACTGATATCGAAGTGAAGCAGCTAAATTCATAAATGGCCCTTATGGGCTGCTAGCTCAATTGGCAGAGCAACAGACTCTTAATCTGCAGGTTCTTGGTTCGAGTCCAAGGCAGCCCACCAAAAGGTTTAGAATCTGCAAGAGTGGCGGAACTGGTAGACGCGCTGGATTTAGGATCCAGTTCCCGAAAGGGAGTGGGGGTTCGAGTCCCTTCTCTTGCACCAAAATATAGTATAAAAAAGGAGATGTTTTGTGGTACCTATAACTGAACATTCTAAAAAAACGCCGCCTCATCGTAATGCATTAAATTTAATCATAAAAGAACATCAGCCAACCTTTGCTTCTATCGCTGTTGTTATACCTGCATCATTTGTCGATTCAATTTATCAAGAAGCATCATTAGCGCAAAAAGAAGTTGCGCAAGCATATGGATTTCAGCAAGGAGAGGTCCCTCTCGACTATATACAACAAAATTTCAGCTCAAACTTGCTTGATCATGTCACAGCATTTCTTTTTAACTTCTTTGTTACCAACTTTTTGTATAATGAAATCAATATTCGAAAATTATTAGCTGTTGGAGCACCACGACTAACAAATATAGATATCGAACCACATAGTGATGCTCGCTTTCATTTTGAACTATCACTCTTTCCTTCTACTGCTCTACAAGAGTGGAAATATTTTCCGTTCAAAGCTCCAAAGCGAAAAAATTATAAGGATTTAGATAGGCAAGTAGAAACGTTTATCAAAGAAGAACGCGAATGTCTCAATAATTATGAGGATAATGGCATTACCATTGGTGATTGGATCTGTTTTGATATTGCGCTAACAAATAAGGATCATACTATATTACTCGATGGACACAAAGAACATTTATGGCTCAAAATAGGAGACGAAGAAGTTGATAATGTTTTTCACCATATTTTTCTTGATAAAAAGATCGGAGACACTTTTTATACGACCAATAAGGGCCTTCAAGAACATTTTGGCGACCAATGTGACACTCGATATGCCTTTCATATAGAAATAATCAATATCATGCCCCATGCTTTTTTTTGCTTGGATACATTTAAGCAGACATTTAAATTAAAAACAAACAAGGAGATGTGTCAGAAATTAATCGAGGTTTTTTCATATCGCAATGATCTATCAATGCGACGAGCAACCGCTGAAGATACATTAAAATTACTGTTACAAAAACATTGCTTTGATGTACCCAATTATTTAATATTACGTCAGCAAAAAATTATTTTAGACTCTATTCAAAACAACCCAGATTACCAAGTATATCGAACACAAAAAGATTTTAAATTTAGAGTGCGCCAACTTGCTGAAAAACAAATAAAGGAAACTATTATACTTGATCACATAGCATATGATGAAAATATTACGTTATCTGATCAGGACTTAAACAGTTATTTAAATCTTCTTGGACGACCACGAATGAAAGATTTTATTTATTTTGATCCCTTCGTTACTAAAATACAAGGTCAAGAAATTCCTATTTCAGCGGCAACATTGAAACAAGCATGTTTACGCGAAAAAACATTAAATCATATTATTTATCATTTAACCAAAAAATAGAACCCTAGGGATTGAAAAGTCATGACCAATACGCATATATATAATCTTATTATTATTGGATCAGGGCCAGCTGGCCTCACCGCCGGTATTTATGCTTCACGAGCAAATCTTAATCCACTTATCATCGATGGAAAAACACCTGGCGGTCAGTTGATGGGAACAAGCTATGTAGAAAACTGGCCTGGCGAAAAAAGCATTTTAGGTCCAACGCTCATGATAAAGATACGTGAACATGCCAGCCATTTTGGTTGTACCTTTTTATCAGAAGAAATTACTAAAGTAGATTTTTCAACAAAACCGTTTACCTTATGGACAAACAAAGATAAAGAACTCAAAACACATGCGGTTATTGTTGCATCAGGAGCTATTCCTAAAAAATTAAGATGCCCTGGCGAACAAGAATATTGGGGTAAAGGAATAACCACCTGCGCTGTCTGCGATGGCACCTTCTATCCTGACAAAAATGTTATTGTCGTTGGTGGCGGTGATTCAGCAATGGAAGATGCTTCCTTTTTAACTAAATTTACTGATAAAGTCACCGTCGTACATATTCTTGATAAACTTACTGCTTCAGTACCTATGCAAAAACGCGTTCTAGACAATCCAAACATCAAGATTATTTATAATAGCACTGTCACAGAAATTCACGGTGATAGAACACATGTTACCTCTGCTACCATAACCAACCAAAAAACCAATGAAACTACCACGTTAAAGGCTGACGGAATCTTTCTTGCCATAGGGCTCAACCCCAATACTCCCATGTTCAAAAATCAGCTCAATATGGACAAATTTGGCTATCTTGAGGTCAAGGAGCACATTAAAACATCAGTTGAGGGCATCTTTGCTGCTGGGGATGTTGCCGATTATCGCTATAGACAGGCAATAACCTCTGCTGGCAGCGGATGTATGGCAGCAATGGATGCAGAGCGATATCTCAAGGATGTGCTTTAAAATTAGCTGTTATTTGAAAAAAATTACATTTGCCTTTACACTTAAGATATGAGTTTACATTGCACAGCATAATATAATACCTAGATGGGGCAACCCATTTTAATTGGTTGAATAATAGAGAACTAAACCACAATAAAATCAAGAATTAGCTTTAGATAACAGCAGTAAGGATTACTATGTCTATTACCTTATTTAAGAAAAGTCACAAAAAAAGAAGAAGAAAACACGGGTTTCTGAGTCGTATGGCTACGCGTAGCGGTAGAAAGATTATCAATCGAAGGCGAGCTAAGGGTAGAAAACGTCTCGGAGTAAGTGATTATTAATCATGGCTCGCTTAGCCAGGCTTATATCATATTTTACCAAACAAGAAATTAGTCGGCTGTTTAAAACCGCCAAACGTGCGCTCAAGCATGATGCTCTTGATATTTTGATTGCTCCACAAGCCAAAAAAGTTGGCCGTATTTTGGTAGTAACACCACGTCGAGTAGGAAGTGCTCCCAAAAGAAATAGAGTTAGACGACGGCTGAAAGCAATCTTTTATGAAGAGCAGCTCTTTGAGCTTGGTTGCGATTGCATTATTATTGTCAAAAAAGAAGGTGTAGATTTACCGTTTGATACATTAAAAATGCTGCTTACCCAAACAGTTGAGCAGCATACCCAATCATGATTAATAAGGTATTTATTTTTTTAATACATGGATTGCGGCCATTATTAGGGCCAACGCAATGTAAATTCACTATTTCTTGTACACAGTTTGCTATTTGGCAACTACAGGCAAAGCCATGTTGGCAAGCATTGTGGGCAATAAGTAAACGTTTAATTTTATGCAATCCATTTTATAACAGTTCACTTGCCAATTTGCTTAATTCACTCCGTTCACTTGTTTCAAGATAGACGGCACCAAAAAGATGTTGTCCTTTAAATTTTTCACTTGATACCATTAAACCATTGCTGGAAAAATCTAAATACGGTGAATCAATTTGATAAGGATCACCTGCCAAAACCATTTTACTTCCTTCACCTACTCGGCTTACTAATGTTTTGACTTCATGGGGCGTTAAATTCTGCACTTCATCAATTGAAATATATTGATAAGGAATAGATCGTCCTCGCATATAGGTAATCGCTTCTAGGCTTAGTTTATCGTTCCTGACAAGTTCATTCAGAGAAATAAGCTCTTCTTTTATTTTTTTCTCTTTACGTCCCTTTTTACGTTTCACACGCAATTCAGCTTCAATTTCTTCAAAATGTTTTCCCATTGCAGCTGAATGAGTAATGAAATCCATGTTATCATATACCGGCAACATCCAGCTATGTAATTTTTCCTCAATTGTGCCTGGAAGATAACCAATATCACGTCCTAATGGAATAACTGGACGAGCTATCAGCATCTTTTCATATTCATCTTCTATAAGTATCTGATGTAATCCTGCAAGCAACACTAAAAATGTTTTTCCCGTACCGGCTGGACCAAGCAAACTCACAAGTTTGATGTTTTTATCAAGCAACAGATCTAAGGCCATTAACTGTTGTGGATTACGTGCTTTGAGCGGCCATCTAAATGTAGGTTCATAAACCGGTTTAAATTTTTTGCCGCCAAGATAACGGAATACTCGATAATTAAAAGGATTGTGCTGACTTTCTACCAACACAAATTCATTAAGAACAAGCCCTCGTTCTTCAAGTAACTGATACAGCTCATCAGGCATCTCTTTTTTAAGTTGAACAGCTGGCACTTGAATACGCACCCACCCTTTATAAAATTCATCTTCAGCAACATGCTCTTTTACATAATCTTGTGCTTTAATGCCAAGAGCATCAGCTTTAACCCGAGCATTAAGATCGTTTGAAATAAAGGTAACATCAAAACCTTTATGTTTCAGTGATAAAGCTGTTAATAAAATTTCATTGTCTTCTATGTTTAGTTTAAAGGGCAGGATAAGCGGTTTTGCTTCTTCAAGAAATAATACTTTGACAATACTGCCATTATCTAGTGCAACACCTTCTCGCAAAGAACCATGAGATCGCAACTCATCTAAATAACGAACTACTTTTCGGGTACTGCGCCCTCTATCAGACCCTTCTCGTTTGAATAGATCCAACTCTTCTAGCACAATAGCTGGAATACCAATTAACACATCTTCAAAACTAAAAAGCGATTGTGGATCATACACCAAAACATTCGTATCTAAAATATATATCTTTTGCTCCGTCATTATACTGTTACCCATCCTTTTTACATGCATGTTTATCTATCTCTATAATTTTACAACAGCAGCCTAGCATACTCATGTATGCGAAGCAAATAGAACATTTCATTGTTAATGGCACAATGATATAACATCCATAATTTGACAAAAACAGTTATTCTTCTAAGCTATTAAGCTATAGTTGTACATGTACAAAGCTTTAGTAGTTTCGATAATTTTTAAAACTTACAAGGAATTTCTATTATGAATAAGAAGAAATTATTAGCTTTGACTTTTTCCATAGTAACTGTAACAGCAGTATATTTAAAAGCTGAACAAATCTCCCAAGACAAAGATCAAAAAATAAACCTAGTAGCGCAGGACACTAAAACTATTAGGTTGACTTTTGAGGTAACAAAAAATGAACAATCTGATGAAGCAGCATGGAAAGAAATAATTACAATTATGAGCAATCTAGCACTATATGCAAGCCAATCAACAAACGATATTAATGATATGTCTTGGATCGATGAAAGTGCTAAAGCATTAAAAGCAACATTAGCATTAATTTGCGGAGAAAAAACTTCTATACCTGGTAATGCAAGTATAGTGTTCTCAAATGAATAATAAGATCGTTAAGTAGAATATAAAAAAAGATCAATTAAATTGTCCCGGTTTAAAAATCCGGGACTTTCCCTAAAGATTTCCTGCTATTTAAACACATTTATGATAAAGAATAAAAAATTATTAACGTTGACTATTTTTATAGCTATAGCATCTTCAATCTATCTACTTGAAAACTAATCCCTTTAAACAACTTCTCATCAAATTACAACAGCAACCTAAAACACTCGTTGAGACAAAGCAAAGCAACCTCATCTACTTTCTAATTGAAATTATATCTATTTATTGCATATTATTGCATAGATGGAGCTAATTGATAATTGTTTCTATGAATGATATAGTAGAATAAAAATTCAGTAGAAAAATATAATAAAAAATAACATAGAAAGAACAGCATGAAATCTATTTTCAATACCTTATTATTAAGTCTAGCTCTTTTTTCGTGCACAATACTACATGCAACGATTCAAACAGATAAAACAGAAAGCTCTAATACAGCCTCGGCAAGAAAACCTTTATCCTTACAATTTGTTGCAGATTCAAACAATAACCCAGCATTAGCTTCTCTACAAGAAACAGATCGCTCTTTTGTAAAAAAAGCAAAAACATGGGGTATAGGTAGTAATGAAAACCTATCTGAAGTTGATATTAGAGGGCACTATATAACCTTTTCTTCTGAAGGAAGACTGCTTTTTTGCAATCCCGAAAGTGAATGCATTGAAGAGTGGGATATAGGCAAACAAAAGAGCTTAAAGATAATGTCTATGAACCATTTTGCTGACAAAACATCGCTTATCTCTAGCAGCAATTGCATTGCTACTCAAACCAAGAACAGCATATGTACATTGAAACCGATAGCAAACCTTGAACAACTTTTATTCAAACTTGCCCTGCTTAAAGGTAAGCGCAGTCAAGATGTTGTTGGGCTTGGCAAGCTAGCAAATCATAGCATTCTTGCCCAAGAATTTGATGAAACTAATCAAGAAATGATAAAAGAAGAAATTAATGCGCACTCAACATCCCATTTTAAAAACACAGTCAAAAAAGCTATCAAAGACAACAATTTTCTTGATCTCTATACACTATCACGCCATCCAGTACTTACTAGAAAAATATCAAATCTTCGCCAGATCATTAGGAAATTAAGGGAGCTACAAACAAAAGGAATTTCCGTCAAAAAAAGTGTTATCCCTGCGATGCCTCATTCTACAGGCTTGAAAAGTATAAGCGATTCACCACAACAATTAAAATCTATTATCCTTAATCATCCTAAGTAAATAGCTCGTATTATAGAGCATAATGAACCCCATTTGTTCTGTAGCAAGAGTAATGCACTCCTGGTAAAAAATACTTTTTATACCGCTATTCTGCTTCCTAGTTGAAATTATTTCTATTTATGATATAGTAGAAATTGAAACATAGTCGAATAAAAAACAATAATTATGTGAGGTAAAATATCATGAAATCTATTTTCAATACTTCTTTATTACTAAGCTTGATCATTCTTTCATGCACAATACATTCAATGGAAAATATAAATACAAACAATGATGATGGGGAAGAGATAGTTCTGAACAATCCCAAAAGCCTTAAAGAACTGTGCGAAAATGCTGCCCGCAAAAACATTTCAGAAATATGCACGGAGCTTAATGCTAATAATCTTGACACAAAGATACAAAACATTGATAAAACTCTTTTTGCCAAACTACCCGGCGACCTTCGCCAACCTCTTGAAGATCAATTATTACATTTAAAACAACATGAGGTCTCACCAAATCTTATACGAAAATTTAGTCTTAAAAGTTCAGGAATAACAGGGAAGCCTTACATTTCATTAAAATTATCTCCTGATAAATTAATTGCGGTTATTAGTGGCGCTATCAAACCCAAAAACCATAAAAAATACTTTGATACAGTTGATCTGCTTATTGGTGGAAGAGATTTTTATATGGTTGATCAGCTTATTGATGGGGCAGATAAAAATAAACCATGTTACCATATAATACCTGAGGATGAAGAACACAGACTTTCTTCCGCAGTCTTTTCTCAGGATAGTCGCTTTCTTGCCTCTATTAAATCACGAGATACTATATGCATCAGAGATAGAAAAAACAACTGGGCGAGCACGTATCTTAATCAAGGATATCCAATTAATTCGTTAGCTTTTTCTTCAGATGACACACTAGCTTCTATTTCAGAAGACGGCACTATACGCACATGGGAAAAAAATGATAATGATACCTGGACATGTAAACATATACAAAGACTTCCTGGTGAAGAAAAAAAGGGAATATTTGTAACATTTTCGCCCGATAATAATCTTTTGGCTTCTTTATCCCGCGAAAGAACTCAAGGTAACGTCTCGGCTCCAGAAATAATACATGTTTGGGATACTACCACTTGGAATAATAGAGAGATAGTAGGAGGAACTTCTTATAATCATGATGAATATCGATTAAAATTCTTAAAATTCCTTCCGAATGGAAACTTAACGTATACAGATTATAGAGGAGATACCTTTTCCTCCCTTCTTGCAGCATTAAAATTCAAATATGCTCAAATGGGAGTAAAAATATATAATAATGATTTTAAGAAACTATCTGAAAATGTTATCAATGATGCAGGTTATTTAACCAAAATTTCTTCGGATGGATATTTGCTTATTCCCGATGGTGAAGGAAAAGTTTATAGAAAAACGCGCAGAAAAGTTTGCAAATGGGATGTAGATAGAACAAAGCGCCAAGAAATAATGGATGCTCATACAATATACCCTGAACGTTCTCACTTCATCTTAGAGATTATCCCAGACAGTAATTATATTGCCACAGCTACTAAAACGGGAACAGAGATATTTATATGGGAACCAATAAAAAACTTTAAACAACTTTTATTCAAACTTGCTCTATTTAAAGGTAAGCGCAGTCAGGATGTTGTTGGGCTTGGCAAGTTAGCAAACCATAGTATCCTTGCCAAAGAATTTGATGAAACTAATCAAGAAATGATAAAAGAAGAGATTAATGCACATTCAGCGCCACATTTTGAAAGCACAGTCAAAAAAGCTATCAAAGACAACAATTTTCTTGATCTCTATGCATTATCACGCCATCCAGTACTTGCTACATTTAACCTCAAAAAAAGATCACAGATCCGCAATCAGGTCATTGAAAAATTATGTAAACTACAAAGAGAAGGAATTTCCACTAAAAAAAGTATTACCCCGCATCCTACAGGCCTGCAAGATATAATTAATCAATCAAAAAAATAACCGAACCAAAAAACTATCTAAATATTTCTAAATAAATAACTCATATTATAAAGCATAATGAATGCTATTTTTCTGCAGCGAAAGCAATGCACTTCTGGTAAAAAATACTTTTTTATGTAGACTATATAAGTGTTATACAAAAGGCATATTATAAGGAATATTATCATGATTGCCAAGATTACTCACATACCTGTTTTTGTGCACGATCAAGATGCAGCATTAACTTTTTATACCCAAAAGCTGGGTTTGGATCTGCATACCGATGTAACTATAGAAGATTCTAGATGGTTAACGGTCTGTCCAAAAAACCAACCTGAAATGGAAATTGTACTTACCCAAGCTAATACTCCCGAACAAAAAGCACTCGTTGGTAAACAAAGTCCAGATATGCCGCTATATGTTTTTGCAACTGATAATTGTCAAAAAACATATGAAGAATTAAAAGCACGTGGTGTTATCTTTATTAGCGAACCAGAAGAAAAACCATGGGGCATAGAAGCATTATTCAAAGATTTATACGGCAATATTTTTGACTTATGCCAACCAAAAGAAGGATAAGCCGTAACACCAAGGATATTTATGAAACAAAAAAGTAATGAGGATCTTAAAAAACTCAGGCATTCAGCTGCTCATTTACTTGCTCATGCTGTATTGGAACTGTTCCCTGATACCAAACTTACTATTGGGCCAGTAACTGAAGAAGGCTTTTTCTATGATTTTTTACCTGAGCGTAACTTTAAAGATGAAGATTTGCCAATAATCGAAGAAATAATGCGCAAACTCGTCAAACAAGATTTAACCATTACGCATGAACAGATTGCAAAAGAAGAAGCTCGCACATTATATAAAGATAATCCTTTCAAATTAGAACTTATTGATGAAATTCCTGGTGATACAGTAGGTATTGCACGGCAAGGTGATTTCTATGATCTGTGTAAAGGCGGTCATGTTGCTTCTACTGCTCAGATTAAACATTTTAAATTGTTAAACATTTCAGGTTCATACTGGCGAGCAGATAAAAATAAGCAAGCATTGCAGCGAATTACCGGTACTGCATTTTTGACCAAACAGGATTTAATTGATTATGAACAGCGCAAAGAAGAAGCAATGCGCTATGATCATCGCAGACTTGGTAAACAGCTTGATCTTTTTTCTTTTCATGAAGAAGGTGTTGGTTTTCCATTTTTTCATCCAAACGGTAAAAAAATAATTAATATTCTTATGCATTATTTGCGCGAACATTTAGAAGCTGCAGGTTACCAAGAAATTGCAACACCAATAATGCTCAGTGATGAGTTATGGCGCCAATCCGGGCATTATGATCACTACAAAGATAATATGTATTTTTGCAGTATTGAAGATCGCATGTATGCTGTCAAACCGATGAATTGCCCCGGTGCTATTTTAATTTATAAAGAACGCCCTCACTCATTTAGAGAACTGCCACTCAAACTTTTTGAATTTGGCCTTGTACATCGCTATGAACTTTCTGGTGTATTACACGGTCTTTTCCGCACTCGTTCATTTACCATTGATGATGGCCATATTTTTTGTACAACAGATCAGATTGAAGATGAAGTACTCAATGCTATCAACATAACCTACAAAGTATTACAAAAATTTGATTTCACCGATATCAAAGTTGGCCTATCAACTAAACCACAAAATGCTATGGGAAGTTCTGCATTATGGGAAAAAGCAATTCAAGCATTACATAATGCGCTCAAAAAAGCGGGCATTGCCTATGAAGTATATGAAGGTGAAGGAGCTTTTTATGGCCCTAAAATTGATTTCAATATTCAAGATTCAATGCATCGAACCTGGCAATGCGGTACTATTCAACTTGATTTCTTTCAACCAGAACGATTTGATTTAAGCTATGTAGCATCAGGTGGCAACAAAGAACGCCCAGTTATGATTCACCGAGCAATTTACGGTTCTTTTGAACGGTTTTTGGCTATTTTGTTAGAACATTACAAAGGCAATCTGCCATTCTGGCTTGCACCTGTACAAGTTAAAATTCTGACTATTACTGATGAACAAAAAGAGTACGCTCATTCTATACTCCAAGCATTACAAAAAGAACACATTAGAGCGATCATGGATAAATCATCAGATCCTCTTGCAGGAAAAATTAAAACAGCTCAGCTGGAAAAAGTCCCTTGGATGCTTGTTATCGGAAAAAAAGAGGTTGCCAATAACACGGTAACGCTGAGATATCGCGATGGCAAACAGGAATTTAATCTTACTTTAGAAAATATCATCCAAAAAGCATCTGCAGCTAATTAATCAATGACCCAATGTTGGTTTTTTTACTTTCTTCCTTTGACAATATCTGCCCACCGTACGTTTTGAGAAGAAGACGGTACAATGGAAGACTCGACACTTTTTTTGCTACTTTGCAAAGCATTGCACAGCAAACAGGTTTCTTCCTGCCAACCATGGGATTCAGCCCAATATAATGGCGTTTTTTCTTTATAATCAGTGAGGGTCACATCTGCGTCATATTTTAACAAAACTTTCATTACCGCTAGAATTTTTTCTGACGATAATTGATCACTCTTTTTTTGTACTGATCCTTTACCCATTCGTAATACCCAATGCAATGGAGTGCGCTTTCTTTCACGATCTTGTACATTAACATCAGCTTTATGCTCTAATAATAAATCAGCAGTTTCTGCTTGGCCATTCATTACTGCCCAAGTTAATGCAGTCTTACCCTGTTTATTTGGTACATCTATCTTTGCTCCCGCCTCAAGTAGCATAGCAACAATTTTTGGATATTTTACTGCCCAGCCTAGAGCAGTCGTACCGTCACTATCTCGAATATTAACATCTATTTTTCTTTTCAATAAGAAAGTAACAATTGCCCTGCTACCTGTGCCTGCTGACCAATGTAGCAGCGTTTTATTTCTTCTATCACGAATATTAACATTACCACCATTGTGGATATACTCTATCACTACATTAACATCACCTCCTCTTGCTGCTCGCCACAAATTACCTAAATTTTTATTCCTCAATTTTTTTGACTGCTGATTATATGTACATCCATCACGATCTGATTTCATGGCTTGTGCTACACAAAAAAATCCCGCTAAAAAACACACAAAAAAAGATAAAAAGATAAGCATCGCATACTTCATAACAATATCTCTTGCCAATGATTATTCAATAGATACCATTATGCCCAATGATGCTGTAATTTAAAACTGTTTAGATTAACGCATTCTTTTAACGCCAATTTTAGGACATAAATGCGCAAGAGCACATTTAGAAACGAATGGCGCGATTGGTGCGCAAATATTTTGCCCCCACATAACCATCAGGCGATTATATTCTATCCAATACTTTTTAGGCAGTAATTGCTTCAATGCCTCCTCAGTCTCATGGGGCGTCTTGGTTTTGACCAATCCTAACCGATTAGAGATACGATGCACATGCGTATCAACACAAATTGCTGGAACGCCAAAGCCTTCACCAAGCACAAGATTCATTGTTTTGCGCCCTATTCCTTTGAGTGATAACAATGCTTCTTGGGTATCTGGAACTTTACCGCTAAATCGTTCCAAAATATCGTTGCTAATCTCATGCAAAAGCTTTGATTTTTTGCGATAAAAACCGACAGGATAAATTATCTGCTCTATTGTGGAAATTGGCAATTGTATTATTTGTTTTGGGGTTTTTGCAAATTGAAATAATCTTTTTGAGGCAGGCAATGAAACAGTATCTTTTGTTCTAAGGCTTAAAAGACAGCTGACAAGGATAAGAAAAGGATCTTGGCCCCACTCATCAATAATCTGAGTGACTGCCGGTTGAACCATACTTTTTGTTGCTTTGCGCAAGATATGAATAATCTCGACAGCTCGCTTTTGAAGGTTGGTTTCCGGCAGTCTCAAAATACTGCAACTCCTATTTTGAAACTATACATAATCAAGCATCCTGCTTGTTAGAGTGCTAGATTCGTGCTAAGATGTAAAAGTAAA